>Ga0102591_1000065_pt1 | contig 274669 bp, 238 predicted proteins | sample AraplaCol_mCL_r2_2_FD_76860 | JGI IMG/M metagenome (GOLD analysis project Ga0102591, IMG submission 76860) | Arabidopsis root microbial communities from North Carolina, USA - plate scrape MF_Col_mCL_r2 (SPADES assembly) (version 2) | ecosystem: Host-associated > Plants > Roots > Endosphere... | reverse complement strand
CGGGGGTCGGGTACCGCCTGCTCGACGTACCACAGCATCGGCGCGTCGAGTGCATTTACCTGGTCATCGCTCAGCGCCTTGCCCAGCGCAATGTTGTGATCCTTGGCGTAGTCGGCGGCGTTCTTGTAGAGCGCCAGTTTTTCCTGATCGGTCACCGACAGGTTGTTCTGGCTGTCCCACGACAGCCGCCACTTCGATCTTCCTGCCAGCGCCCGATCCAGTCTGCATTGAGCGCGATGGCGGTGTTGCGGCGGCGCCCCATAGCGATACGCAGCCCCTTGAAACAGATCGACCGGTATAAGCAACCGCCACTGGGCTACACAATCCGCAAACATGGGCCGGACGCGTTGCAACGTTAAGCCCCTGTACGTTGTCGCGAATAAAGGCGAGTTCCTTATGTGGCGCTGGCTTTGGAGCGGGACGGCGTATGTGCCCGAGACGTTAGCAAAGGCTACCTTTGCACGTTGCTTCGACAGAGAGCACCGCGTAGTGGAAGATCCGTATTTGAAGCTCGTGCGCGCAAAGCATCTGCTCAACGATCCGCTAAAGAAGATTCTTGGGAACACCACCCCACCGGGAACGCGCAACGGCAAAAGGTGTGGCTAGGGGAATTCGAAGCGTCTGAAGGGGCGAGACCATACGTTTGGAAAGACCCTGGTGCCCATGAGCGCGCTCTAATGTTTCCAACAGCGTTTAGTGTGCAAACAGTCTTTTAATGTCCGAGGTCACCCGAAACGCCCCCACCTCCTATAATCCATCCGTCCCTTCACCTTCGGATGAACTATGGAATACGCACCTGGCATCAGCCAGCTGGCGGGTCTGCTTGCTGACCCGGGGCGCGCGGCCATGCTGTGGGCGCTGATGGATGGCAGCGCGCGGCCGGCTGGGGAGTTGGCGTTGATTGCGGGCTTGTCCGCCTCATCCACCAGCGGGCATCTGGCGCGGCTCTCGGAAGGTGGTCTGCTGGCCGTGGAATCGCGCGGGCGCAACCGGTATTACCGGCTGGCCGCGCCCGAGATCGGGCTGGCCATCGAGGCACTGGCCACGGCGTCGCTGGCCAGCCAGCCGCCCCGCATGCGCGCGGTGCCGGTATCGCGCACCACGCCGCCGGCACTCAAGCAGGCGCGCACCTGTTATGACCATCTGGCCGGGGAACTTGCCGTGGCACTTTTCGAACGAATGTCGCAAGCGGGCTGGCTGGCGCTGTCGGGCACGCGGGTCGACCTGACCGGCGACGGCGCGCAGGCCGTGGCGCGGCTCGGTATCGACCTCGATGCCACGCGGCGCAAGCGCCGGCAGTTTGCGTGCACGTGTCCGGACTGGAGCGAGCGCAAGCCGCACCTGGGCGGCGCGCTTGGCGCGGCGATGCTGGACACCTTTCTGGAACGCGGCTGGATCGAGCCCACACGCGCGTCGCGTGCGCTGCGCATCACGCCCCACGGACAACGCGAGCTTGGTAAAGTGGCCGCCTGATACGACACATGGCCACAAAGGAGCAAGGCATGGCAATTGAACTGGACGACGACGCGCAAGACGCCGTAAGCCGGCTGTTCGCGCTGATCAATCTTGGCGACACCCAACAGACCACCCGGCACACCACGCTGTTCGAGGAAGCGCTGGAAGACGCCGAGGAAGACGAGGCCGACGCCGAAGAGCTGCTCTACCAGATCAAGGACGTGATCGACTGGGAGGCCGGCTTCTATGTCGACTGGAAAGACGTGGAGTCTTTCATCGGCTGCCTGAACCAGCTGTGCGAGCGCATCGACATCGAGCTGGACTGGGGCACCGACGACACCGAGGACGAAGACTTCGTCGAAGGCACCAGCGTGCCGGAGCTGATGGAACTGGCCACCGACCAGCTGCGCGTGGCCGGCTACACGCTCTGGAACTGGGATACCGGCGGCGATGCCTACGCCGGCTGGATCACGCGCAGCGAAGACGACGACGAGATGCTCGAAATCGCCGAAACGCTGGGCCTCAGCGTGCGCAGCGGCGACCAGCCCTACTGAGCGACTGCGTTACGAAGTTACGGAGCCACCGGGCGGAGCGGATCAGCGCCGTCGAGCGTGAGGATCGTGGGTACGTCATCCTCGTCGCCTGCGGCTGCTGTGACGTCCGGCACCTGCGCCACGTCCGCGGCTGAAGCTTCGGCGCGCGGCACGGGGCGGCGGGCCTCCGGCACGCCCAGGGTCTCTTCCAGCGCGTTCAGGAACGCGCGCACGCTGGCCGGCATCAGCTTGCGGGCCGGCATCAGCACGTAGACCTTCAGCGGCGACGAACAGTAGCCGGGCAGCACGCGCACCAATTGCCCCTGCACCAGTTGCTCGTGCACGAAGCGCGGCGACAGCCGCGTCACGCCGAGTCCGTCCACCGCTGCCTTGAGCCGTACCTCCGCGTTATGCGTGCAGATACGCGGCTCCACATCCATCGAGAACGTTTCCACGCCGTCGCGCAGGAACTCCCAGTGCGCGTCGTCGAGATTGCCCACCGTCGGCCAGCCCTGCAGGTCTTGCGGCGCACGTGGCAGGCCGCGCTCACGGATCAGCGACGGCGCCGCGTAAAACGCGCGCTCGATCAGCACCACGCGCTTGCTGGCGAACGAGCTGTCGTGCAGGCTCGTATCGGTCATCACAAAGGCCAGGTCGTAGCCGTGGCGGATCAGGTCGGGCTGGTCCCAACTGACGTCGAGCTGCACGCTCAGCGACGGATGCTGTTTCAGCAGGCGGTTCAGCGTGGGCGACAAGTGCTGCGAACCCACTTCGTAGGGAGTGGCGATGCGGATGGTGCCGCTCACCTCGTCGCTGACCGATGCGGCTTCGGCGCTGACTTCGCGCAGCGCGCTGAACAATGGCGCCACACGGTCGTAAAGCTGCTGGCCGCGCTGGGTCACGCGCACGCGGCGCGTGGTGCGCTCGAACAGCCGCACGCCAAGCTGCCCTTCGAGCCGCGCCACGCCGGCGCTTGCCGATGACTTCGGGACTTCGGCCAGTTCGGCCCCCTGCGTGAAGCCGCCACCTTCCACCACACGGCAGAAGATCTCCCAGTCCTTCCAGTCAATCGTCTTCATCCGAAACCCTTCGTCGCTGATATGGGGAAAACCCTTATCCGATGGGGCGCGATTGTCCCACAAGACGAACAATGGTGAAGTCCATGCCAACGATAGGGACATTACACTGACGTGACAACGTCATGACATTTGCCGTGAAAAGCGCCTGCCAGTGCATATGCCATGGATCGGGAAAGCCATCATTGAGAATCGCTCTCGTTCAGCCCTACGATGCTGAACCTTTGCCCGTGATCGGGCCCATCCAGGAGTCGAGCCATGTCCAAGATTGCCGCCGTAGCCACCTTCACCCTCGCCGCCGCGTTCAGCACCGGTGCGTTTGCCGGCGCCAATTGCACCAAGCATCCGAAGGCCGACTGGATGCCCGAAGCCGACGCCAAGGCCAAGATCGCGGCGCAGGGCTACAACATCAAGAAATTCAAGGTGGACGGCAACTGCTACGAGATCTATGGCACCACCAAGGATGGCAAGAAGGCCGAGATCTACTTCGACACCAAGACGCTGGACATCGTCAAATCCGAAATCGAGAAGTAAGCATGTCCACACCCGCGGATCGGGTGCACGCACCTGAGACGATCCGCGTCTGGGACCTGGCCGTGCGCGTCACACACTGGAGCGTGGCGGCCATCGTCTTCTACGATCTGGTGGATGACTCCGGCGATCAGCTACACCGCGTGCTGGGCTACGCAGCGGTGGTGCTGGTGCTGCTGCGCATCCTGTGGGGCTTCGTCGGCAGCGAGCACGCGCGCTTCAGCGCGTGGCTGCCGCGTCCCGCCGGCGTGCTGGCCTATGTGCGGGCGCTGGCACGCGGGCGTGCGCCGCGCTTCATCAGCCATACGCCGCTGGGCGCGGCCATGATGCTGGCGATGTGGGCGCTGATTCTGGCGCTGGCCGTCACGGGCTGGATGTCGCGGCTCGATCCGTTCTGGGGCGAGGACTGGCCCATCGACATTCATCGCTGGCTGTCCAATACGCTGCTTGGGCTGGTGGTGGTGCACGTGGTGGCTGCTATCGCCATGAGCCTGAAGGGGCGCGAGAACCTGATCGTGTCGATGCTCACTGGCCGCAAGCGCCGCAACGATTCCTGACGCTCACGTCGTCGACCTTGGCGAATCGCACGGGCACTGCCTACGATGGTTGCCTGTGCCCCGGCGTTGCCGGGCGGACCCAACGGTACCGGAGACCGACGATGAAGATCCTGATGGTGCTCACCTCGCATGACCAGCTTGGCAACACGGGCAAGAAGACCGGCTTCTGGCTGGAAGAGTTCGCGGCGCCCTACTACGTGTTCACCGATGCCGGCATCGACGTCACGCTGGCGTCGCCCAAGGGCGGCCAGCCGCCCCTCGATCCGAAAAGCGACGAACCCGATTTCCAGACAGACACCACGCGCCGCTTCCGGGGCGACCCGGCCGCCCAGAAGCACCTGGCCGCCACGCTCACACTTGACCAGGTCAAGGCCGACGACTTCGATGCGGTGTTCTATCCTGGCGGCCATGGGCCCTTGTGGGATCTGACCGAAGACAAGCGCTCCATCGCGCTGCTCGAAGCGTTCGACCGTGCCGGCAAGCCGATGGCGCTGGTCTGCCATGCGCCGGGCGTGCTGCGGCATGTGAAGCGCGCCGATGGCGAGCCGTTCGTGCGTGGCCGCAAGGTCACCGGCTTCACCAACTCAGAGGAAGAGGCGGTGCAGCTGACCAACGTGGTGCCGTACCTGGTGGAAGACGTGCTCAAGCAGCACGGCGCGCAGTTCTCGCGCGGCGACGACTGGGCCAGTTACGCGGTGGTCGATGGCAAGCTCGTGACGGGCCAGAACCCGGCATCGTCCGAGGCCGGCGCGCATGCCCTGCTGAAGCTGTTGAAGTAACGCAGCCGGCCCCGGCGCTATCGGCCGCGCCGGGGCTTGGCGGCATGCCGCACCTCGCGCGTGAATTGCGCGCATGCGTGCGTCATCAGGTCTTCCGAGCGATAGACCAGAAACAGCTCGAAATCCGGCATCTCGTCCGCAATCGGCAAGCGCACCAGCGATTGTGGATCGAGCTTGAGCGGCCCCGTGCCTTCGAACACGAAGTTCGACCACACGCTGATAAGGTCGGTCTTGGTGGCCAGTTGCAAACCCAGCAGGTTCGACGCGCTCTGCACGATGCGCTTGGGCATGTCCAGCCGGTGCATCCGCATCAGGCTCGCCAGCGGGCTGCCGGGATCATCCAGCGGATCGAGCGTCAGCCAGTCGGCATCGAGCAGTGCGCGCAGCCGTCGCGCGCGCCGCAGCGGATGCCCCGGCCGCACCGCCAGGCCCATGCCTACCGAAGACAACGGCTCCCACTGCATGCCCCCGCCGCCGGGCCCACCGTTGGTGGAGATCAGTCCGAGGTCGAGCCGCCCCTCGCGCAGGCCTTCCAGTATCTGTTGCGGCCGCAGTTCCACCGCGCGCAGCGTCACGTTCGGATAGTTCTGTCGATAGGTGGCCATGGCATCGGGCAAGGCGCCGCTCGACGCCACGGCCGTGAATCCGATGTGCAACTGCGCTTCGGCGTGGCCGCGGATCGATTCGATGTCTTCCAGCGCGTGCCGCAGCTCCTGCTCCACCACGGTGGCACGCCGCACCAGCGCCACGCCATACGCCGTGAGGCTCACGCCGCGCACCGAGCGCGACATCAGCGTCACGCCCAGCTCGCGCTCCAGCTCGGCAATGGCTTTCGAGAGCGCCGGCTGCGAGGTGTGCAGGCTGCGTGCGGCCTCGTGCATGCTGCCGTGCTGGGCCACCGCCATCAGCACGCGCAGTTGTTGCAGCTTCATCAGGGTTTCTCCCGGGGGTTCCGTTGTCGATGCCTTGCCGTGGTGCGCGCATGCGCATTTGTCGTGCACGGCACTCGCAAAAGCGCCGGCTAGGTACTAGTCCGGATGGTGCGCGACGGGTGATGATGACGGCGATGCCAAATGGTTATCGCCATGAAAATATATGATTTTCGGGCTGGCGTGTTTGCCTGAATACTGCATCGCCAGGGCGTTGTGCGCCCAAGCGATGGATGCCGGCGATACGGCTCCACGGTTTCTCCAACCCCGGTTCGTGGAGCCCCCGACATGAACGACGCAACCCTGTCTGCCGGCGCGCCGCTGGCGCCTTCCCCCGCCAGCGCGGCATCCGCCAGTGCCACCGCCGCGCCCAGGCAAAGCCAGTTCCGCCTGATCGCCGCCTGCTCCATCGGCAACGCGCTGGAGATGTTCGACTTCACGGTCTACAGCTTCTTCTCGCTGCTGATCGGCAAGCTGTTCTTTCCGTCCGACAGCCCCTATGGCTCGCTGCTGCTGGCGGTGGCCACCTTTGGCATCGGCTTCGTGATGCGTCCGCTGGGCGGCGTGGTGATCGGCAACTACGCCGACCGCCGTGGCCGCAAGGCCGCCATGACGCTGACCATCGGCCTGATGGTGATCGGCACGCTGTGCATTGCGCTGGCGCCCACCTATGCCACGGCCGGCGTCCTTGGCTCGCTGGTACTCGTAACCGGCCGCCTGCTGCAGGGCTTCTCGCTCGGCGGGGAGATCGGCGCATCCACGGCCATGCTGATGGAAGGTGGCGACGTGGGCGGACGCGGCTGGCGCGTGAGCTGGCAGATCGGCAGCCAGGGCATTTCGGCGCTGGCCGGGGCCGCCACTGGCGCGTTGCTGTATGCGTGGCTGCCCACCGCCGCACTCGAAAGCTGGGGCTGGCGCGTGCCGTTCCTGCTGGGCCTGCTGATCGCGCCGGTGGGTCTCTACATCCGCTCGCACCTCGATGAAACGCACCAGGCCGATGCGCACGCACCGAGCCCGGTCGGCGAGCTGTTCCGGCGCCATGCGGGCAAGGTGGTGCTGGGCATCCTGGCCGGCACGGCGGGCACCGCCACGATGTACCTGGTGGTGTTCTTCATGCCGACGTACATGATCCGCGTGCTGCATATGCCGGCCTCGCTGTCGTTCCTGTCGGGCTGCGTCACCGGCGTCACGCTGCTGGTGGTATCGCTGGTGGCGGGCCGGCTTGCAGACCGCCTGCCGCATCGCAAGCCGCTGGTGGCAGGCTCCCTGCTGTTCAGCCTGATCGCCGTGTATCCGGCCTTCTGGCTCATGAACCACTACCCGAGCGTGCCGCTGGTGCTGTGCCTGTCCGCGCTGCTCACCGCCAGCATCAACCTGGGCACCACGCCGCTGTTCCTGATGCTGCTCGAAATGCTGCCCGCCGGCGTGCGGGCCACGGGGCTGGCTGTGATCTACAGCGTTGGCGTCACCGTGTTCGGCGGCTCGTCGCAGTTCGTGGTCACGTGGCTGCTGGCCAAGACCGGCAACCCGATGGCACCGGCCTTCTACATGATGGCGTGCGGCGCGCTGGCATTGACCGCCGTGCTGCGCATTACCGAAAAACGCGAACACTGATTTCCGGAGACCTATCCCATGACCCGCGAACCGACCCTCACCCCGTTCCAGTTGCTGCCCCACCTGCTGCCCGCCATCGACACCGAGACATTCGTCGGCATTCGTCGCCAGATCCACGCGCAGCCCGAACTGGGTTTCGAAGTGGGCGCCACCAGCCGGCTGGTGGCCACGCTGCTCGAAAGCTGGGGCTACACGGTGCACACCGGCATCGGCAAGAGCGGCGTGGTGGGCCAGCTCAAGCTCGGCAACGGCACGCGCCGCCTCGGCATTCGTGCCGACATGGACGCGCTGCCGATCGTCGAGGCCACCGGCCTGCCCTACGCCAGCCAAACCCCGGGCCGCATGCACGCGTGCGGCCACGATGGCCATACCGCCATCCTGCTGGCCGCCGCCAAGGCGCTGGCCGATACGCGTGATTTCGACGGCACGCTGAACCTGATCTTCCAGCCCGACGAAGAGAACCTGTGCGGCGCGCGCGCCATGATCGACGACGGCCTGTTCGAGCGCTTTCCGTGCGATGCGATCTTCGCGCTGCATAACATGCCGGGCGTGGCCGCCGGTTCGTTCCGCGTGCTCGAAGGGCCGGTCAGTTTGTCGTCCGACGTGGCAGACATCACGATTCGCGGCATGGGCGGCCATGGCGCCATGCCGCATCGCGCGAAGGACCCCATCGCCGCCTCGGCCGCCATCATCACCGCGCTGCAGACGGTGGTAGCACGCAACGTGGCGCCCGACGACACCGCCGTGGTCTCGGTTGGCTACATCCACGCCGGCGCCACGCACAACGTGATTCCCGAGGAAGTCAAAATCGGCCTGAACGTGCGCGCCGCCCGGCCCGAGACACGCGCGCTGGTGGAAGCCCGCATCTTCGACATCGTCAGCCTCACCGCGCAGGCGCACGGCGCGACGGCGCAGATCGACTATCGCCAGCTCACGCCGCCGATGGTCAACGCAGCCGCGCCTACCGCGCTGGCAGCCGACGTGTGCCGGGAACTGGTGGGCGCTGACCAGGTAGTCACCCAGTCGCCCAAGGGGCTGAACGGCAGCGAGGACTTCGCGTGGATGCTCAACGCGGTGCCGGGCTGCTACCTGATACTCGGCAATGGCGAAGGCGAGTTTGGCGGGTGCATGGTGCACAACCCGGGCTATGACTTCAACGACCAGGTGCTGCCGCTGGGCGCCGCCGCATGGGTGCGTCTGGCGCAACGCTATCTGATAGCCGAATCTTGAATTTCTGTGGCATAGTGGCCACCGTTGTACCCCGCGATATCGGGAGAGCCCGTCGCTGCCGCCAGGCAGCACGGCGCCGAAGGAGCAACCGCCCCGGAAACTCTCAGGCAAAAGGACCGGTATCGCCAGTGCACTCTGAAGAACCTCCGGCTCGTACGTCGGCCGGCGGTACCGAAGGAGCAAGCGGGCCCCGCCCGCGAATCTCTCAGGTCAAGGACAGAGGGGGCGTCCGCGCAGCGCATGGTGCGCCGCGGGCTGCCACCCCATGACGTCCTGGAAGACCTTCCACATGAAAACCATTGCAGTGATTGGCGGCGGCATTACCGGCGTCACGACGGCATACGCCCTGGCCAAACGCGGGTTCTCCGTCACGCTGTTCGAGCGGCACCGCTATGCGGCCATGGAAACCTCGTTCGCCAATGGCGGGCAGCTTTCCGCATCGAACGCCGAAGTCTGGACGCACTGGTCCACGCTGGCCAAGGGCATCAAGTGGATGCTGCGCAACGACGCGCCGCTGCTGGTGAATCCACGCCCCACCTGGCACAAGCTGAGCTGGTTTGCCGAGTTCATCGCGTCGATTCCGCACTATCGGGCCAACACCGTGGAAACGGCGCGCCTGGCCATTGCCGCGCGCCAGCACCTGTTCGCCTGGGCCGACGCCGAGGGCATCGACTTCGACCTGAAGCGGCGCGGCATCCTCCATATCTATCGCAACAAGGCGGGCTTCGACCATGCCGGACGGGTGTCGCAGCTGCTGGCCGAGGGCGGGCTGCCACGGCAGGCCGTCACGCCGGACGAGATGCGCGCCATCGAGCCAACCCTGGCTGGACAGTACTACGGCGGCTACTACACCGAGAGCGATGCCACCGGCGACATCCACAAGTTCACCACCGGCCTGGCGGCCGCGATCCGGCGCGTGGGCGTGCAGACGCTGTACAACCAGGACGTGCGCGCGCTGACCACCACGGGGCGCCGCGCCACCGTGGTGTCCGCCGAGGACAACCTGCCCACCTCGCGCGAGTTCGACGGGCTGGTGGTCTGCGCCGGCGTGGGCAGCCGTGGCTTTGCCCGGCAACTGGGCGACCGCGTGAACATCTATCCGGTGAAGGGCTATTCGATCACCGTGCATCTCAACGACGCCGAAAGCCAGGCCAGCGCACCGACCGTGAGCCTGCTCGACGACGAGACCAAACTCGTGACGAGCCGGCTGGGCGTGGACCGCTTCCGCGTGGCGGGCACGGCCGAGTTCAACGGCATCGACCGCGACATTCGCGCCGACCGCATCCGTCCGCTGGTGGACTGGGTGCACGCCTGCTTCCCCGGCGTGAGCACGCGCAGCGTGGTGCCCTGGGCCGGCCTGCGCCCGATGATGCCGAACATGATGCCGCGCGTCGGACGCGGCCACGCGGCCAACGTGTTCTACAACACGGGACACGGGCACCTGGGCTGGACGCTCTCGGCAGTGACCGCGGAAATGGTCGGCGATGTGGTGCGGCAAGCCATGACGCAGGATGCGCACGTGAGCGTGGCCCAGCGCGCGCGGGGCGTGGCGGCTTGATACGCCCACCCTCTCCCCCGCCCCTCTCCCGCAAGCGGGCGAGGGGAGAACCCCAAGGGCATGTCGCAGACCGATGGTTCGCTCCCCTCTCCCGCATGGCGGGAGAGGGGCCGGGGGAGAGGGCAAAACCAACCGAATCCCCCCGGGCAGTCCGCAGGGACTGCCCTTTCTGGGCGTAGAAATGAAAAGACCCCGCTCGTTGAGCGGGGTCTTTGAATTGGTGCCCAGAAGAGGACTCGGTCACCCGTGCGCGACCCCGGGGTTGCGCTGGCAGGCGCAACCCATTCGAGTCCCCCCGGGCAGTCCGCAGGGACTGCCCTTTCTGGGCCTGAAAATGAAAAAGCCCCGCTCTTGCGAGCGGGGCTTTCGAATTGGTGCCCAGAAGAGGACTCGAACCTCCACAGTGTTGCCACCGCTAGGACCTGAACCTAGTGCGTCTACCAATTCCGCCATCTGGGCTTCGTTTCGCTGCATGACTGCTGCGACGCGAGCCGCGAATTCTACAGAAGATGTGGCGGATTGCAAGCGCTTTCTCGCACCTTTCTGAAATCAGCCGTTTTGCGCCCCCAGGTACAGGCTGCCGTCGAGCACGTAGCGGTTGCGGCCGGCACGCTTGGCGCGGTACATCGCGCTGTCTGCGCGGTGCAGCAGCGGCTCCAGCCGGGCCGCGTCCGGGACGGCGCAGACCGCGCCCACGCTGATCGTCACGAATGGTTGCACTGGCGTGCCGTTGTGCGGAATGCCCAGCTCGCGCACGGCGGCCACCAGGCTGCGCGCCGTGGCGCGCGTCTCTTCCGGCGACGAATCGGGCAGCACCACCGCGAATTCCTCGCCGCCCAGCCGGGCGCAGAACTGGTCGCCATGCAGCGTGGCGGTGAGCGCGGTGGCCACGCGCCGCAGGCAATCGTCGCCGCACGGGTGGCCGTAAAGATCGTTGTATTGCTTGAACAGATCCACGTCCAGAATCAGCAGGCCCACTTCCCGGCCCAGCTCGAAGGCGCGCGTCACCACGTCGAGCGATTGGCGCTGGAAATAGCGCCGGTTCGGGATGCCGGTCAGCGCATCGATGTCCAGGTCGGCCTGCACGCGCGACAGTTGCTCGGCGGTCTCGCCCAGCTGGGTGGCCAGCGCCTGCTCGCGCGACTGGTAGCGGCTGATGTCGCGCATGAACACCAGCAGGCCGATTTCCTTGCCGTCCATGCGGCACACCGGCTCCACCGCCAGCTCGTATCCCACGCCCTCCGGCAGGAACGGCGTGGCCACGCCGGGCGCGCTCAGCGCATCGCGCCAGACCGCCGGCGCAATCTGGCCGCGTCGCAGTTCGGGCACCAGTTGCAGCGCGGCCGGATTGAATTCCACGATGCGGCCGTCGGCGCCCAGTATCACGCAGCCCTCGCGAATCGTGTCGAACACGCGCAGGCGCGCGTAGTGCCCGGTGTCGTCCAGGTGCGTGCGCAGCGCGCAGAACCACACCAGCACCGTCATCACCGAGAACGTGGCGGGCGTCAGGTCGCCGCCGAGCGGGCCCGTCCAGCGGTACAGGTAGGCGATATGGGTGACCAGCGGCAGCATCAGGCCGCCCATCAGCACCGCGCGGCCCCGGCGTGACAAGGCCGCGTTGGGCACCTCGGCGGTGGCCAGGAAATACAGGCTCAGCCCCAGCAGTGCGTAGGTCCAGGCCGCCACCGCGGTGTAACCCACGCCGTGGCGGAAGACCGCGCCGGGCGATACCCCGGGCGGCATCAGCTCGATCGAGCTCCAGATCAGGTGGTGGCGCTCATTGGTGAACACCAGCGCCAGCGTCAGCAGTGCCATCAGCGTCGGCACCCACAACAGCGACCACGGCACCACGAAGCGGGGGCGGCTCAGGTGGACCATCGACACCAGCCAGCCAATCGGCACCGCCACGATGCCCGCGTACTGGAACTTGGCCCAGAAGATCCGCCCGGACAATTCGGTCTCGCTGATCTCCAGCAGGCGCCCGCCGCTCCAGATGGCCACGCCGCCGGCCAGCAACAGGAACGCGCGCACCGTGGGATCATCGCGTCGCGGCCACACGGCGACGGCCATGCCCACACTGCACACCACGGCAATGGTCAGGCAAAGGACGAGAGGATACGATGGCATGAAGGTGGGCCGGCCCCGATGGCAACCCCGGCGGGCGTCGCGGGGCGAACCATTATAGGCTGGCGCGGTCGGACAACGGCGGCCAACGTCCGGCCGGTGGGTGGCCGCCTGGCAAGACGCCAGGCTTCATTTCGGGAAACCAGACGTGCCCTTCATTCTTCTTGGGCTGGCGGTGATCGCCGCCTTCCTCTACGGACTCGTGCGGCTCTACCAGACCGTGTCGGCCACCTTCGGCGAACTGGCCGGCAGCATCGTCGACCTGGCGATCGTGCTGACGCTGGTGGCGCTCGGTATCGCGTGGCTGCGTCGCTACCGGTCGATTCACGGCCGGCGCGTCAAGGGCGAACGCGTCCTGACCCTGGCCGGCGAGTGGGGCACGCTCAAGGTGGACGCCGAGCGCAAGAACAGCGTGCTGGAGATGCACGGCCAGCGCGAAGTGATGATCTTCGCGGACATCGACGCGGCCCGTCCCGAAGCCCGCCAGGGCCGCTGGTTCGTGGTGGTGGCGTCGCGCCTGCACCGCCAGGGCGGGTGGTCGATCCCGATGCCGGACCGCAACCAGGCCGACCGATGGGTCAAGATCTTTCGTCTCGCGGCGCAGCAAAAGCTCTAGGCGGTGGCTCCGGGCGGCAGCCTTCGCCACCGCCCGCCACCGTTGCTGCTAGCCCCGGAACGGCTGGCCCAGCGGTTTGAGCCGGATGCCGGGCGCCAGCCGCGTCCACGGCAGGTCCGCCGGATCGGCGGTCATCGGGCCGGGCGCCTTGGCCACCAGTACGGCATGGGCAATGCCCTGGAAGTCCGCGCGAAAATGCACCGAACTCTTGTTGACGAGGATCTTCATCGCCTCGGGCTCCACGCCACCCACGCGGTAGAGGTTGCGGTCGAGCATCTGGGCCTTGCCGCCGCTCACCACCACCTGCACCCCGCCGATACCGAGCAGTGCCACCGGCCCCACATCGGCCAGCATGCCGTGCATCATCGGCCCGCCGAAGCGGCACACGCCGTCAGACAGTTTCAGCACGTCGAAGCGCTCGCGCAGCGGCTCGTCGCCGGGCACGCCTGAGACGCCGCCCAAGGCCACATCGATCACCGCGCCCACGCCGGCCTCGTGCGCCGCCTGTGCCACGGCGGGGTCCCAGATCAGGCCGATGGCGGCGCCCTGTGCGCCGTTGCGCAGCAGCGCGCGCAGCATGCCCATGGTGTTGGAGTCGCCGCCCGCGCCGGGGTTGTCCTGCGTGTCGGCAATCACCACGGGACGCGTGGCATCGCGCGCCAGATGCATGGCCTCGCGCACGGCATCGTCGGGCGAGAGGAATGGCACCTCCCATGCGGCCTCGTCGGCCAGCATCCGGTCGTACAACGTCTGCACGGCCGCTTCCACCGCCTGCGCGTCGGCCCCGTAGCCCCAGATAACCGGCCCGCATTCGGGGAAATCGGCAGCCGGGAAGCCCGGGGCGAACGACAGCGATACCGCGCCAGCGCCTTCCAGTTCCTCCAGCGCCGCGTACATGCCGCGCGCCGGTTCCAGCATCGTGCACATGCCGTTGATCGGAATCAGGAACGGCAGGCGGCGCGCGGCCACGTGCCAGCGGGCCGGGCGGGCCTCGTGGGTCTTGCGGGCCAGCAGGCGCTCCAGCAGCTCGGCCGCGCGCACGCCGGTTTTGGCCATGTCCACGTGCGGGTACGTGCGATAGGCCACCAGCGCATCGGCGGCTTCGAGCATCCGTTGCGTGACGTTGGCGTGCAGGTCCAGCGATGCCACCAGCGGCATGTCGGACCCCACCACCTCGCGCAGCCGCGCCAGCAGCGTGCCTTCGCCATCGTCCACGTGCTCGGCCACCATGGCGCCGTGCAGGTCCAGGTAGATGGCGTCGAAGCCGCCCTGGCGCGCGGCATCGACGATCTCGCCGGCAATGCGCTCGAAGGCGTCCTCGGTGACGTGCGCGGACGGGCTGGCGCCGGTCCAGATCACCGGCAACAGCGTCCAGCCATACCGCGTGGCGGCCTGGATGAATCCGCCGGCGGGAATGTTCACGTCGCGCAGCGCCAGCACGTCTTGGCCGCGCGCCATCGCCGGAAACCCCTCGCCGCGCTCGAAGCTGGCGTAGGTGGCCTTGGACGGCGCGAACGTATTGGTCTCGTGCTGGAAACCGGCGATCAGGATGCGGGGGGACAAGACACTCTCCATCGTCATGAATTGATATTCAGATTGCGGCCGGCGCGCCATGGGGCGCCGGCATGCGGTTGGCTACCAGCGTCACCGCGCCGGCCACCAGCAGCGCCACCATGACCAGCAGCCCGGCCTGCATGCTGCCGGTGGCCGTGCGTACCCAGCCGATGATGGTGGGGCTGAGAAAGCCGCCGATCAGGCCGATGGTGTTGATCAGCGCGATGCCGCCGGCCGCCGCATCGCCCTTCAGGTACTGCGACGGGATGGCCCAGAACACAGTGTAGGCAGTCCACATCATCGCGGTGGCAACGGTCATGCAGAGCAGCGACACGGCCAGGTTGCCGCTGGACAGTGTGGCGCCGGCCAGCGCCACCGCGCCGATGAAGGCGGGCACCGCGCTGTGCAGCCGGCGCTCGCCGCGGCGGTCGGAGCGGCGCCCGATCACCACCATGGCGATGGCGGCGGCGATGTACGGAATCATCGAGTACAGGCCGATCTGCATGGTGTCGGTCACGCCATCGGCCTTGAGGATCGACGGCAGCCAGAAGCTCACCGCGTAGATGCCGCAGATCATCGTGAAATACGCGAAGGCCAGCAGGTAGACGCGCGGGTCGCGCGCCACCTGGCCGAAGGAATGGTGGCCAGCGCCGGGCGTGTGGATGTCGACGGCGATCATGCGTTTCTCCGCCTCGCTAAGCCACTTTGCATCGGCCGGCCGGTCCGCCAGCACGCGCAGCGCCAGCACACCCAGCAGCACGCAGGGCAGGCCTTCCACCAGGAACATCCATTGCCAGCCGGCCAGGCCATGCGCGCCAGAGAGCGCCGTCATCAGCCAGGTGGACAGCGGCGAGCCGAAGATGCCGCCCAGCGGCCCGGCCAGCATGACCACGGCCATCACGCGCGCCATGCGCTGCTGGCCGTACCAGTAGGTCAGGTAGAAGATCATGCCGGGCGCGAAGCCGGCCTCGAACACGCCAAGCATGAAGCGCAGCACGTAGAACGTGGTTTCGTCGCGCACGAACATCATGCCGGCCGACGTCAGGCCCCACAGCACCAGGATGCGCGCGATGGTCTTGCGTGCGCCAACGCGCGGCAGCATCAGGTTGCTCGGGATCTCGAACAGTACGTAGCCGAAGAAGAAGATGCCGGCGCCCAGGCCATAGACGGCGTCGGAGAAGCCCAGGTCGCTCTGCATCTGCAGCTTGGCAAAGCCGATGTTGACGCGGTCCAGGTAGGCAAAGGTGTAGCAGAGCAGCAGGAACGGCAGCAGGCGCCAGTTCAGCTTGCGGTACAGCGCCTGTTGGGCGGCGGCGTACGCGGGGGTGGTGCTTGGGGGCAGTGTTGCGGACATGTCTCGATCTCTCCCGGGGTCGTTCGTGGATGCGATGAACGTCGTGCTGGTGCTGGTTCTTGTTTTGTCAGCATCGTCGGACAGATGAAAAAACAGAGCAAGAGCAACTGAAGTCGGCTATCGTTGCCCAATTGGCAACAGCGCAAACACTGCCCCCGACCATGCGAGAACTGAACCAGCGCCGGCTGCGCTACTTCCACGAGGTGCTCACGCATGGCTCGATCCGTGGCGCGGCCGACAGCATCAACACCGCCCCGTCCGTCATCACGCGCCAGATCCGCCTGCTGGAAGAGGAGATTGGCGCGTCGCTGTTCGACCGCCACGCGCGCGGCGTGCAGCCCACCGAGGCCGCGCAGCACCTGCTGGAGTACTGGCGCGGCTGCCGCGCGCAGCAGGAGCTGTTCGAAGACCGCCTGCAGGCGCTGCACGGGCTGCAGCACGGCCAGGTGCGCATCGCCACCAGCGAGGGCTACGTGGATGGGCTGATGGACGAGGTGCTGACCGACTTCTGCGCGCGCTATCCGCGGCTCGACGTGGCCGTGGACATCCTCCCGGTGAACAACGTGCTGCAGGAAGTGGCGGAGAGCCGCGCACACATTGGCCTGGCCTACAACCCGCCGTCGCACGCGGACATCCACTGGGTGGCCACGTCGTCGCAGCCGGTGGTGTTGCTCGTGCATGCCGGGCATCCGCTCGCGCTGCGCGGTACCAAGGTGGATGTGCGCGAACTCGGCGACTATCCGCTGGCGATGATGCCGCCGGCGTTCGGGCTCGGCCAGGTCGTGCAGATGCTGGCCTACGCCGAGAACATCCAGATCCGCCCCACGCTGACCACCAACTCGCTCTCGGTGCTGCGGCACTTCGTCAAGCGGCACGACGGCGTCACGCTGATCGGCGCGTTTGCCGCGTATCGCGAGCTGCAGTCAGGCGAGCTGGTGACGCTGCCCATTGCCCATCCGCTGTTCGAGGCGGCCCGTGCACGGCTGCTGGTGAAGACGGGACGCCCGCTCGGCGTGGCGGCCGACACGCTGCTGGGCTGCATCCTGCGCGACATGACGATGTTCGCCGAACCGGCGCCACGCCCGCGCCAGCGGGCACGCAAGCCGCGCGAGTAGAATCGGCAGGCATGCCACATGAACAAGGAGAGCCCTCGCATGACCGTTTCGAACTGGAAAGCGATGACCATGGCAGGCGCCACGCGCGCGGCCCTGGTGCTGGCAACGACGATGGCCGGCTGCGCCGCGCAACCGGCAGGCGGGCCGGCCAGCGCCGTGCCCGATCCGGGCCCGCAGGGCGGCCGGGGCACGCCCGAAGGCTGCCAGGCCGACAAGCTCGGCGACGATGCCCTGGTCGGCAAGACCGAGGCCGAAGCCGCCGCGTTGCTCAAGGGCTGCGCCTGGCGCTTTGGCAATCGCGAAGGGCAGCACATGCCGGGCACGATGGACTACAACCCGCAGCGCCGCACGCTCGACGTGCTGGGCGGGAAGGTAACGGCAGTACGCAGAGGGTGAGGCCGGCGGGCTAGCGCCGGCTGCGGTCGCCGCCGCGCGAGTCCTGGATGATCATGGTGCGGTCCAGCACGCCGTTGTCGTCGAAGTAGGCGCTGAAGTGCGCGGGCACGTAGCCGGGCAGGTACATGCGGTACGACCACGCCTCGCGTTTCATCAGCGAGTAGTACTGGATCGGCTCCTTTGGCTTGCCCCAGCGTTCGAGCACATCCTGCTTGGTCCACACGCCGGGCCGCGCCGTGTAGATCTCGGTCTCGGTCAGCGTCTGGCGAAAGCCCGTCAGCTTGCCCGAGGCGTCGAAGTCGGCCACATAGACATCGTAGCCATAGGGCTGTTTCGAGTAGACCCAGCGCTGGGTGCCGTCGGGCTTCTGGAAGGTGTCGGTGGGCTGGCCGAACGTGTCGCGCACCGCGGCTTGCGGGCTGCCGATCAGCTTGCGCCCGGTTTCCTCGGGCTGCAGGGACGAGCATGCGCTGAGCACAAGGGCGGCAACGCCCATCCAGACAGGAAATCGACGCGGCATGGCGGCCTCCGGAAAGCGTGGGTGGCAGGATTGCGTGCCAAGCATACTCCACCTGCCGCGCCTGGCGCGCAGCCCGTCTGATGCGTAAACACCCCGCGCCAGCCGTTTATTCCATCAGGTTCGCAGGCCCGGCCAGGGTGCGCGCACGATCTCGCGGTCATCGATGGGCCAATGCAGCGCGGCGGCAACCACCCCCAGCGCCATCGCACCCATCCACACCAGATCATAGGAACGCGTGAGCTCGAACACCAGCCCGCCCAGCCAGACGCCCAGGAACGATCCAAGCTGGTGGCCGAAAAACACGAAGCCGAACAGCGTGGTGATGTAGCGCACGCCAAACACCTGCGAGACGATGCCGCTGGTCAGCGGCACGGTGCCCAGCCACAGGAACCCCATCGCCACCGAGAACGCGTACAGCGTGAACGGGCTCAGTGGCAGCAGCACGAACAGCGCCATGGCCGAGGTACGCGCCAGGTAGATGCCGGCCAGCAGGTACTTCTTCACGTGCCGGCCACCCAGCCAGCCAAACGCGTAGGTGCCGGCGATATTGGCCAGCGCGATCAGCGCCAGCGCCACCATCGCGCTGGCCGGCTGCAGGCCCTTGTCGCGCAGATACGCCGGCAGGTGGTTGGCGATGAACGCGAGCTGGAATCCGCAGGCCAGAAAGCCGAGATTGAGCAGCCAGAAGCCCGAATGCCGGAATGCCTCGCCGATGGCTGCGCTCATCGGCTGCGGCTGCGGCTGGGCGCCGGCCTCGCCAGCCGCGGGCCCGTCGCGGAACGGCAGCGCCAGCGGCACCCACGCCACGGCCATCACCGCAAATACGATCAGCGCCTGCTGCCATCCCACCGCCGACAGCAGCGCCTGGGCCGACGGCACCATCAGGAACTGCCCCACCCCGCCCAGCGCGCCCGCCACCCCGAGCGCCCGGCTGCGCTGGTGCGCCGGCACCATGCGGCTCAGTGCGCCATAGACCACGCCGAACGTAGTGCCCGACTGCGCGATGCCCACGCAGACGCCGCCGGCCAGCACGAAACCCGTCGAGCCTGGCGCCATCGCCATGCCGCACAGCCCCGCCGCGTACAGCACCATGCCGGCCGCCATCACCTTCCACGACCCGAAGCGGTCGGCCACCATGCCCGTGAACGGCTGGGCCAGACCCCATACGAGGTTCTGCACCGCCATGGCCTGGGCGAAGGTTTCCCGCGTCCAGCCGCGCTCGGCGATGATCGGCAGCAGAAACAGGCCCTGCACATGCCGCACGCCGAGCGCCAGGCCCATGACCAGCCCGGCCGCCAGCAGCAGGAAGGCGCCCGCGCGCCACCATGGCAGCGATGCATTCGGATCATGCGAAGACGAGCGAGCGGTCATGGCGGCCCCTGGATATCGGGAAAGGAAATGGCTCCATTTCAAGCCAGGCGGCGCGCCGGTTCAAACGACTTTTGCGGCGCGCTGGCATTCCCACTACGCATGGCAGGCCGGGATCGAACCGTGCTGTAATGGCGCATCGCTGCCCATTCGCAAGGCGTTGCCATGTCCGTTCCGCTCGTCCGGCTGTTTCCGCTCGATCTGCTCAAGGGCTTCGTGGCCGTGGGCCGGCGCATGAGCATCACGCAGGCGGCCGACGACCTGTGCCTGACGCAGTCGGCCGTCAGCCGCCAGATACGCGCGCTGGAGGAGCATTTGCAGGTGCAGCTGTTCGTGCGCCAGCACCGGGGCGTGGCCTTCACGCCCGAAGGGGAACGGCTGTTCCGCAGCGCCGATGGCGCGGTGCAGCAGTTGCAGGACGTGGCCGCCGAAGTGCGCCGGCGCGATGGCCGGCAGCCGGTGACCGTCACGGCCAGCATCGGCGTGGCCGGGCTGTGGTTGCTGCCCCGGCTGGGCGCGCTGCAGCGCCGGCATCCGCAGCTCGATGTGCGGCTGTCCGCCAGCAACCAGATCAGCGACCTGCGCGCCGACGGCATCGACCTCGCCATCCGCTATTGCCCGGCCTCGGCCGCACCGCCGCACGCCATCCACCTGTTCGACGAAACCATCGCGCCGGTGGCCAACGCCGCGCTGGCGGCCACGCCGGTGACCTCGGCCGAGGCGCTGGCCGCACTGCCGCTGCTCGAATTCGACGACCCGCGCCCGTGGCTGCACTGGCGCGGCTGGCTCGGTGCGCACGGCTACCGGCAGGCCAGCCAGCACGGCATCCTGCGCTTCAACCAGTACGACCAGGTCATTCACGCGGCCCTGGCCGGGCAAGGCGTGGCGCTGGGCCGGCTGGAACTGATCCAGTCGCTGCTCGAAGGCGGGCAGCTCCGGATCGTGACCACTGCCGCCGTCATGCCCAGCCCCAACGCGTTCTGGCTGATCCATGCCAGCGATGCGCCGCGCCAGGAGGTGCGCCACGTGGCGGCGTGGATTGCCGAGGAAGCGGCGCGCGTCAGGCCGGCCGCAACACCAGCCGCGCCTCGCTCGCCGGCGTGATGCGGCACTGCGCCCGCCCGCCGCCGGTGGCGCCGCGCACCGCGCTGAGAAAGTAAGTGGCGTCCTCGGGCACGCAACAGACTTCGCCGGGCTGCAGGATGATGTCCGCCGAGGGCCGCGCGCGGCGATGCTCGACGGTGATCCACAACTGTCCGGCGCTGCAGGTCACGCGCATGCCGGCGCGCAGCGCCACGGGCACGCAGTCCGATTCGATCAGCAGGTTCCAGGTCATGACAGGGCTCCGATATCCATCCGTACCATCCGTGCCCAGTGTGGCTGGCGGCGGGACGGGCTGGCATGCGCAATGGCGACCCCAGCCATGAGCAATGCGCGCGTATTGCCAAATTAACCTCAAGGAAGCTCAAGGAAAGCGGCTGCCATCCGTTAACATGGCCGACTGCGCGCAATCTGACCTGAACCGGTGAACCCGCCGCGCCACGCACCGAGCCGCCTGCCATGGATCCGCTGTCGTTTGAATTTGTCTCTGTCGAGGAAGCCAAGAAGGTACTGGATGGCAACCCGCCCGCCGCGTCGCTGATCGACTGGAGCGAATTGCGCCAGCCGCCCGACCCGGTCAACCTGACGCTTACCCCTGCCGCGCTGCGGTGGCTGGCCCAGTTGCCGCGCGAGGTGCGGCCGCTGGAGCTGTTCCACACCTATCCGCGCATTGCCAACCAGCTGGCCGCGCTGGGCAACGCGGCGGCGGTCTCGGCCGTCCTCGCGGAATTGCTGATCGACAAGCGCGGCGGCCGCCAGGGCTTTCCGGATGGCGTGGCACAGGAGCTGTCACGGCTGCAGGACTTCCTGCTCCAGCTGCTGCGCCCCGCTGGCACGTCCTCGCCGGGCACCGACCCCGCCGCCTAGCCCGGAAGCGCCGCTACAGCTGGTCTTCCACGGGCAGCACGGTGAGAATGCCGATGCCCATGTGCTGCCACATGCTCATGTCGGGCTCCGTGTCGCGCGTGATGTCCTGGCCGTTCTCGCGGGTGGTCCACGTCAGGCTCTCGCTTCCGGTGTCGCTCTTCCTGAGCTGCACGCGCCACGCGATATCGAGCAGCCGGCGGTCCATGTCTTCCACCAGTTGCGTAGCCAGCGCCGGGCTGTCCAGGATCACGCCCATCTCGGTATTGAGCTTGATGGAGCGCGGGTCGAGGTTCATGGAGCCGATGAACAGCGTACGCCGGTCGACGACATACGCCTTGGCATGCAGGCTGGCGCGGCTTGACGCGAACATGCGGCTCTTCGACGACCGGCTGCGCGCCAGGTCGGCATTCGCGGTGGGCTTCAGTTCGTAGAGTTCCACCCCGGCCCGCAGCAGGCTCTTGCGGCGCGGCGCATAGCCCGCGTGCACGGCCGCCACGTCGGTGGCGGCAAAGGAATTGGTCAGCACACGCACCTTGATCCCGCGCGCGACCATGGTGGCCAGCCACTTCGCGTTCTCGTCGTCGGGCACGAAGTACGGCGACACCAGCACCAGTTCGCTCTGTGCGCGCGACATCATCGCGCGCAGTTGCGGAATGGCGTGCGTGGAAGGGTCGTCGGCGTCTTCCTCGATCTTGTCGGCCTTGTCCGCGATCACGCGCGCGCCGCCCATGTAGCCGGGCAGATGGCCGCTCTCGATACCCTTGGCCAGACCGGAGTCCAGCAGCTCCTGCACGTACGGGCTGGCGCGCGCCAGGTCGCCGCGCGCCTCGATGCGCTTGCGGAAGGCGCGCAGTTCCTCGGGCGCCTCCTTGCCCTCGGGCGAGAGCGTGGCGATCGGATAGGCCAGCTGGCTGTTCCAGTACTCGTCGAACACCTTGCTGGCTGCGGGCACCACCGGGCCGGCCACCATCACGTCGAGGTCGCTGAACGCCATGTCGGGCTTGGCCGAGAAGTACGCGTCGCCGATGTTGCGCCCGCCCATGATCGAGACGAGGTTGTCGACGGTCAGCTGCTTGTTGTGCATGCGGCGGTTGAGCCGGCCGAAGTCCCACAGCAGTTCCAGCCAGCGCGCCTTGCGATGGGCGAACGGGTTGAAGATGCGCACCTCGATGTTGGGATGCGAGTCGATGGCGGCCCAGACCTTGTCCTGCTTGCCCGTATGGATGTCGTCCATGAGGATGCGCACGCGCACGCCCCGGTCGGCGGCATCGATCACTTCGCCCAATAGCGCGCTGCCCGTGGTGTCGATGTCGTAGATGTAGTACTGGATATCGAGCGTCTTCTGCGCGGCGCGCGCCAGCGCCATGCGGGCGGTGAGCGCATCGGGGCCCGAGCCTAGCGGATAGAAGATCGACTGGCCGGGCTTCTGCGCCAGCCGCGGCGTCAGCGCGCGGGCCAGCAGCGTGTTGCCGGTATCGGTGGCGGTGTAGGTCTCGGTGCGGCCGGCATTGGCCGGCAGGCTCGCGCAGCCGCCCAGCAGGCCGAGGCAGATCGACACCATGAGCGCCGACGCCACCGACGCCAGCGAGGCGCGCACGCGCTGCCACGCGGCCGGAGGCGGCGCCGCGCCCCCGCCTGCTCGTGGATCGCCCCCTTCCAGTCGAAACAGCGCCTGCGTCATGCTGGTCTCCCCGAAATGGCCGTGCGCGGTGCTAGCGCGGCGTGGCTTCCGGTGTGGCTTCCGGCGTTCTCTCTGGCGTGGCGCCGCCCTTGTCCAGCGCGCGCTGCCGGTAATAGCCGCGCACGATCTGCTGCGCCACCGCCAGGCGCGCGCTGACCGGCACCGGAAAACGCACCACCGCATCGAAGCGGTCCACATCGAACGGCTCGAATATCACGCGCGGCTCGAACTGCGACAGGTCCACGAAGCGCATGTCGCCATAGCGGCGCAGCGTGCGGCCGGCCTCCTCCATGAAGCCTTCGCACGCGCGGCGCGCCACCTGCACCAGCAGCGCCTCCACGCGCTCGGGGTCGTCGCCCACGGCCAGCGGAATCCGCACCATGTCCAGCGTATAGGCGCCGGCCTGCGAGTGGTTGCGCACGGCCGTGGTCAGCAGCAGGCTGTTCGGCACCTGCACCGTGAAGCCGGTGTACTGGCGCGCGGCGGCCACTTCCACCAGCGTGGTGGACATCACGTCCATGTCGATCACCTCGCCGCCGAACTGGCCAATCTCCACCAGATCGCCGAGCTGGAACGGGCGCGTGATCATGCGCATGAACGCGCCCAGGAAACACATCACGAGCTCCTTGCCCACCAGCAGCAAGGCCGCCGCGAAGGCCGCCAGCGAAATCGCCACGCTCTTGAGCTCGGACACCCAGATGCCCAGCAGCAGCAGGAACACCACGGCCGCCACCAGGTTGCGCGAGGCCACCGTCCAGGCGCGGTAGCTGCCCCGGTTGTCGGCCTGCAACCGCCCCGAGAAGAAGCGGTTGATCAGCTTGACCACCACCGTGCCGGCTGCGACGACCACCACGCTGGTGATGATGTTGATCAGGATGCTGTCGTTGGCGTTGAAGTGCATGGAAGCCTTGCGTATCGGTCTGCATGCCCCACCTCCGCCTGTAACACATTGTTGCAACCGCCGGCGCTGATGTGACTGCCCACGGCGATTCTATCCACTTGCAAGTCTGCGGTGCGGCCCCGTCACCGAAAAGTCAGCGCCGTCCGTTTCGCATGTCGGCGTTTCTCCTGCATTGCTGCAACCGCACACGGGCGAAATCAAAAACCGAATCGCCGGGCCGGGGCAGAATCGCCCCCGCCTGCCCCGCCTGCGCCATCTGCGCCGTCTGCCCCGCGCCGGGCAGTTTTCCGAATGCATCGAAACCAGGAGACAAGACTCATGATGTGGAAGATGACCCGCCGCTGGCTGCTGGCCGGCGCCGGCCTGGCCGCGCTGGCCGCCCTGCCCGGCGGCGCGCACGCAGCCGTCACCGCCACGCCCGCCGAGGCGCGCGCGCTGGCCCAGGAGGCCTGGATCTACGGCTTCCCGGTGGTGGAGTCGTACAAGACGCTCTACGCACAGGCGGTGGATCGCACCGACCCCAATTTCAAGGCACCGTTCAACCAGATCGGCCATAGCGCGGGCACGTTTTCGCCAAGGGATACCGCGATCATCACGCCCAACGCGGACACCCCGTACTCGTTCGTCTGGCTCGACCTGCGCGCCGAGCCGATGGTGCTGAGCCTGCCCGCCGTCGAGGCGGACCGCTACTACTCGGTGCAGTTGCTGGACCTCTACACACAGATCTTCGGCTACGTGGGCACGCGCGAGACCGGCAACGGCGGCGGCCACTTCCTGGTGGTGGGGCCGGACTGGCAGGGCCAGACGCCACCGGGCATCGACCGCGTGCTGCGCAGCGAGTCGCGCATTGCCTACGCGCTGTACCGCACCCAACTGTTCGACGACGCCGATCTGGCGCGCGTGGGCCAGATCCAGAAGGGCTACACCGTGCAGCCGCTCTCCGCGTTCCTGCGCCAGCCGGCGCCCGCCGCCGCGCCGCCAATTGCCTGGCCGAAGCCGCAACCGGGCATGACCGACGGCCTTGCCATGTTCCGCTATCTCGATTTCGTGCTGGCACTGGCGCCGACCCATCCCAGTGAAACGGCGCTGATGCAGCGGCTGGCCGCCATCGACGTGGGGCCGGGGCGAACCTTCGACGAGCGCACGTTGACACCGGAGGTCCGCGCAGCCATGGAAGCCGGCATCACCGACGCGAAGCAGGCGTTCGCCACGTTCCAGACCACGCAGTTGCGCACCCGCAAGGTGAGCAGCGCCAATGTGTTCGGGTCGCGCGCCTCGCTCGGCAACAACTATATGTACCGCTACGCCGGGGCGGCGCTGGGCATCTACGGCAATATCGCGGCCGAGGCGCTGTATCCGGGCTATTTCACCGATGCCGACAGCCGGCCGCTGAATGGCGCCGACGGCGCGCGCTATACGCTGCGCTTCGACAAGGACGGCCTGCCGCCCGCCCACGCGTTCTGGTCGATCACGATGTATGACGGCAAGTCGAAGCTGCTGGTGGACAACCCCATCCAGCGATACCTGGTGAACTCGCGCATGCTGCAGTCGCTGCAGCGCGACGCCGATGGCGGCGTGACGCTGCGCATCCAGCATGACGCGCCGGCCGGCGAGGCCCGCCGCAACTGGCTGCCCGCGCCCGCCGGGCCCTTCTATGTGATGCTGCGCATGTACATGCCCAAGGCCGAGGCGGCCGACGGACGCTGGCGGCAGCCGCCGCTGGTGCGGGTGGCGCGCGACGAATAGGCTGAGGCGCCCTCATTGACCCGCGGGCCAGCGCTCAGGAAGCCGGGTTGGCGGCGGTCTGCCAGCCCAGCCCCAACGCCTTCTGCAGCGACACGTAGTTCTTGAGCAGGTCAGCGTCGCCGGAAATACGGTTCTGCTGCGCTACCACGCGCGTGCGTTCCACGTCGAGCCATTCGAGCATGCTGGCCGTGCCGGCGCGGTAGCGCTGCTGCTGCAGCGTGGAGGCGCGATCCGCCGAGGCCTCCACGCGGCGCAGCACCACCACGTGCTCGCGCTGGTGGCCATAGCGCGACAGCGCCACATCGGCATCGCGCAGCGCCTTCAGCACGGTGCCGCGGTAGTTGGCCTCGGCCTCGTCACGGCCGCCTTCGGCGCTGTCCACGCCAGCCGCCACGCGCCCGAAATCAAGGATGTTCCATTGCAGGCGCGGCAGCGTCAGCCAGGTGCCGTTGTCCTTGCGCGCCAGGTGGCCGGGATCCATCGCACTGAAGCCGAGCGAACCAAGCAGCGACAGCTTCGGAAACCAGTCGGCCTTGCGCACGCCGATCTGCGCCGTGCTGGACGCCAGCCGACGCTCGGCGGCACGGATATCGGGGCGTGCCTTCAGCATCGCGGCCGGGTCTCCCACCGCCACCGTCTCGGGCAGGCTCGGCAGCGGCCGTGGCGTGGCCAGTTCGGCGTCGAGCGTGCCCGGCGCGCGGCCCGTCAGCAGCGCGAGCTGGTCGAAGGCCTCGGCGATGCTCGCCTGCACCGGCGACATCTGCGCGCGGGTGTTGTCGAGCTGCGTCATCAGCCGCTCCACTTCCAGTTGCGACGCCACGCCACGCGCACGGCGCTGCTGCGTGAGGTCGAGCATGTCGGCCTCGAGCTTCTCCGACGCCTGCAGGTGCGCCAGGCTGGCCTGCTGTTCGCGCAGCGTCACGTAGGCCTGTGCCACCTCGGAGGCCAGTTGCACATGCGCATCGGCCAGCTGCGCCGACGCGGCGTCGGCCTCCGCCGAGGCGGCCTCGATCGAGCGGCGCGTGCCGCCGAACAGGTCGATCTCCCAACTGGCATCGAACGCCGCCACATAGAGCGAGAGCGGCCCACGTCCGCCGCCCGACGAGCGTTCGCCCGACAGCGCGGAGAGGTCTGGCGAACGCGTACGCAGCATCGCCGCATCGAACCCCACCGTGGGCAACAGGTTGGCCTTGTTGCCGGCCAGCCCGGCGCGCGCCTGCCGCACGCGCGCACGGGCCACGTCGATGTCGGGGCTGTCCTTGAGCGCCGTCTCGATCAGCCCGTCGAGCTGTTCGTCGCCCAGCGCATGCCACCAGTCCGCCACGCCGGGCGCGGCGGTCACGGCCGTGGCCGGGGCGTGCGGAAACCGGCCCGCGTCGATCGCGTTGGCGGCCACCTGGGGCGGGCTCCGGTAGTCGGGGCCGACGGTGCATCCGGCGGCAAGCAGGGCGGCGGCAAGCGCCAGCAGGCCGGGCAGCCGGGCGTGTGAGAGTGCAGGCATGATCAATGACCGGTGTGATCGGCGGATACGGGCGCGCCGGGGCGCGGCGGCTTGAGCAGCAGCGCCAGCGGCACGCAGCACAGCAGCGCAATGCCGAGTGCGAAGAAGGTTTCGGAGAACGTCATCACGGCGGCCTGGCGCGCGATCTCGCCGCTGAGCTGGCCAATCGCCTGCAATTGCGCGTGGGCGTAGTCGCCACCCTGCGCCACGAAGCTGGCGATGCTCGACGTCATGTGTTCCTGCCCGATCGCGCTGTTGGCGGTGACCGACTCGCGGATCACGGCGTCGTGGTACGCATTGCGACGATCGATCAGCGTGCCGAGCAGCGCCAGCCCGATCGACCCGCCCAGGTTGCGCGCCATGTTGTACAGGCCGGCGGCATCGCCCGCCTCGTGCGTGGCCACGGCCGCCATCGACGCCTGATTCAGCGGCATCATCGCCAGGATCTGGCCAAACCCGCGCAGAATCTGCGAGACGGTGAAGTCGTGGCCGACGCTGTCCACGGTCAGGCCGATGTCGAGCATGCAGCTGCCGAAAAAGCACACCAGGCCGGTAATGACGAGCCAGCGGCTGTCGAACTTGCCCAGCATGCGCGGCAGCACCGGCATCAGCAGGAACGCTGGCAACCCGGACAGCAGCATGATGCCGCCCGCCTGCTCGGCGTTGTAGCCGGCAATCAGCGACAGGAACTGCGGCAGCAGGTACGACACGCCATACAGCCCCGCCCCCACCGTGGTGACGATCAGAATCACGCTCGCGTAGTTCTTGTTCAGCAGCAGCCGCAATCGCACGATGGGCTGCTTCGCCGTGAACTGGCTCACCAGCATCAGAGACAATCCGATGGCCGCCACCAGCGACAGGTAGACGATGGCCGACGATTCGAACCATTGCTCGCGCTGGCCCTCCTCAAGCACCACCGTCAGCGAGCTGAGCCCCACGGTCAGGCCGAAGATGCCGAGCCAGTCGGCCTTGAAGAACGCCTCGATGTTGGCGCGCTCGGGCTTCAGGCCGAAGTACAGCAGCGGCACCAGCACGGCCGTGATGGGCGCGTTGAGGAAGAAGCACCAGCGCCAGTTGACGTTCTCGGCCAGCCAGCCGCCCACCACCGGCCCCAGCAGCGGCCCCAGCAGCACGATCAGGCCGAACATCGACATGCCGATGGGCATCTGGTGGCGCGGCAGGCGCGTTCGCACGATGGTCTGCGCGGTGGGAATCATGGCGCCGCCCGCAAAGCCCTGGCCGATCCGGCCGATCACCATCTCGGTCAGGCTATGCGACATGCCGCACATCATCGAGAACGCCGTGAACAGCAGCGCATTCCACATCAAAAAGCGGCGCAGCCCGAACACGCGCGTGAGCCAGGCCGTCAGCGGAATGATCACGATCTCGGCCATCAGATAGCCGGTGGACACCCACGTGCCTTCGGTGCCCGCCGCGCCAATCTGCCCCTGGATCTGCGGCAGCGCCGAGTTCGTGATCGAGATGTCCAGCGTGGCCAGCAGCGCGCCCAGCGAGCCGGCGGCCACGGCGATCCAGTCGGACGCCGACGCGTTGGGCTGCTGGAGCGGTGTGGGAGATGCAGGCGCCGCCGGGCTGGTTGCGGCTTCAGCCATGGCTGGCTCCGGCAACGGGCGCCTGCACCCGGGCCGGATTCAGGTCGCGCGTGTCAACATCCACCACCACGGACAGGCCCGGCACCAGCACGGGCCGGGCGTCCTTCGGCACGTCCACGTGGATGCGCACGGGCACGCGCTGGACGATCTTGGTGAAGTTGCCGGTGGCGTTCTGCGCCGGCAACAGCGCGAACTGCGAGCCCGTGCCGGGCGACAGGCTGTCGATCACGCCGTGCAGCGTCTCGCCGGACAGCGCATCCACATGCAGCGTGACCGACTGGCCAGCGCGCATGCGGCCCACCTGTGTTTCCTTGAAATTGGCCGTCAAGTAGAGGTCCTGCACCGGCACCACGGTCAGCAGCCGCGTACCGGGCTGCGCGAACTGCCCCACGCGCACGCCCTTGTCGGCCACGCGGCCCGGCGTGGTGGCGCGCACCACGGTGTCATCCAGATCGAGCCTGGCCTTGCGCGCGCTGGCCTGTGCCACTTCGAGCTGGGCCCGCGCCTGCTGCAGGCGCGTCTGCAGCGTCACGGTCTGGCTCTGCTCCACGCGCAGCGCGGCTTCGTTCGCGGCCAGCGCGGTGCCGGCGCGCGTCTGTGCGTTGCGCAGCTCGGCGGTGCGCTCCTCGGTCTCGGCGCCCGACTTCACCAGCGGCGCATAGCGCTCCACCTGCGACGCGGCATAGCGCGCGTTGGCGCGCGCGCCGTCCACTTCGGCGGCGGCCTGGGCAATGCGCGCCTTCTGCTGCTGCAGGTCGGCATCGGCGCGCGCCACATCGGCCTCGCGCGAGGCCACGTTGGCCTGCGCCTCGTCGTAGGCGGCCTGGTACTGGCGGTTATCCAGGCGCACCAGTGCCTGGCCCGCCGCCACCTGCTGGTTGTCTCGCACGAAGACCTCGGCCACGTAGCCGCTGACTTTCGGGGCCACGGTCACGCTGTCGGCCTGGATATAGGCGTCGTCGGTGCTTTCGATGAATCGACCGTACAGCCACCAGCGCACGCCGAAGGCGGCGGCCACCACGGCGAGCACCAGCCCGATGCCGATCAGGATCGAGCGGCGGCGCGCGGCACGGTTGGCGGAAACGGATTGCGGAGCGGCGCCGGCAGGCGCGGCGATTTGGGGGGCGGACATGGGGGGCGCGGACGCGAAGTGTCGGATGAACCGCGCAATTATTCCACTTGGAATAAATCTGTCAACTGATATATTTCAGCCTGTTCACCAACACGGAAACAGCGGATATGGCGCGACACAGGCCGGCAGCCGAGGGCGGTTACCAGCGCGGGGAAGAGACCCGCGCCCGGATTATTGAAGCGGCCATGCGGCTGTTCGCCACGCACGGCTTCGACGGCGCCTCCACGCGGGATATCGCCCGCGAAGCCAACGTCAACGCGCCGGCGCTGCAGTATTACTTCGACAACAAGGAAGGCGTGTACCTGGCGTGCATCGACTATTTCGTCGAACGCGCCTGGGCCCTGATGCAGGAGGTGGTGGCCGGCGCCGAAGCGCTGCTGGCGCGGCCCGACGCCACCGACACCGAGTTGATCGACGGCTACCTGACGTTGCAGGCCTGCTTCGCCCACTTTCTATATGAGTGCCCCGAGACCGACCACTGGCGCCAGTTCATGGCGCGCGAACGTGCCGGACTCGGCCCGCCGGCGGCTTTCGAGCGGATCGACGCCGGCATCAACCGCCGCTTGTTCGCGCTGACCTCCGCGCTGATCGGCCGTCTGGTTGGCCAACCCGCCTCCGACGAGGTGACGCGCATTCGCACCGTCGCCATCGACATGCAGATTGCAGCCTTCAAGGTCATGCGGCGTCACGTGCTGCGCGCCCTGGACTGGGAGGGGTATGGCGAGGCCGAGACCCGCCAGGTGCACGATGTGTTGCAGGAACACACCCGCATCCTGCTGCTCGGGCTCGTCGCCCAGCGTGATCTTGCCCGCCGCGAAGCTTAGAGCAATCACTCTAATCACGGCATCGGCATCGATAGCTTTCGTATTTTCCATTTGAAATCATCGGTTTAGAGACGTCACTCGGCGATCGCTGCGCAGGCGGAAACGCGATTTTCGTAGTTCTACGATTGCTTTCTGCAAAAAGCCCTTGCTTATCTATCTAGTAGTAGATAATATTCGAGCCATGGACGACGCCATGCAGCAACAGCAAGACGCTGGCAAGGCACCGGTCCTCGCAACACTGAAGTTCTGCAGCACCAGTAATCGAACCGTACGCGGTCCTTTTTTTAGTCGATGTCATCTACCTACCAGTAGATAGCAGCAAGAAAAGGACCGGATCGCAACAGATGTCAGGCCCCGCAACTCTTACCAAACCGAGTTGCCTGGCCAACCCGCTAGGAGAGCCATCATGACCGCCAAGACCCTCGTTACCGCCGCCGCCCTCGCCGCCGCTTTCGTGACCGGTGCCGTGCAAGCCGCCCCCGCCGTGCAAAAGGCCGGTGAAGTCTACGGCTACAGCTTCCGCGTGCAGGACGCCCGCAGCACGTTCACCGATGGCGCCCGCCAGGGCAAGTTCGACGCCTTCTCTGAAGGTGCCCGCGTCGGCAAGGCCGATCCGTTCACCGACGGCGCGCGCGTTGGCAAGACCGACCCGTACACCGACGGTGCCCGCATCGTCGCCGGCCTTGACCGCGTAGGCGTGTCCGCCAGCCCGGCCCGCAAGGTCGACCCGTACTACGACGGTGCCCGTAGCGTGAACGCCCCGCGCAACCCGTACTACGACGGCGCCCGTACGCGCGACGTCTACACCGACGGCGCCAAGGCCTGAGTTCCGCCAGATGCAGGCGGCCCAACCGCAGTAATCCGGAGCCCGATGGGCTCCGGCAACGTTTCTTCGGAGTCCATCATGCAAATCAAGCACAGCGCCCTGATCCTCGGCGGATGGCTGGCCCTCACCGCGGCAAGCGGCGCGGCGGCAGCCCTGGTCGCCACCTCGCTGCCGGTCTGACCTGCCAGCAGCGCACGACAGCAGCCACCTTGCGGCCCGTGGCCGCGGGCCGCGCCTCAGCGGCCCGGCTGACCAGGCTGGTCCGACGTTTGCGCCTGCAGCAGGCTGACGAAGTCCGCCAGCGCGTACGGCTTGCGCAACGTCACCGCGTTCGGCAAGGCGGCCCGCTGCGCCGGCGTCAGCACCACGTCGTACCCGCTCACGAAGATCACGCGTAGCGCCGGCAGCAGCCGGCACGCGCCAATCGCCAGTTCCACCCCCGATTCCCCGCCCAGGCCCACGTCGGTCAGCAACACGTCGACGCGGCCGCCCTGCAGCGCCGCCATCGCTTCCACCTCGTTGCCGGCCTCCACCACCTCGATGCCGTAGGTGCGCATCAGCTCGGCCGTGCTCACGCGCAGCAGCGCATCGTCCTCTACCAGCACCACGCGTGGCGGCACGGCCACGTTGATCGCCTCGCCCCCGGCCGTGGCGCCCATGGCGGCCGGCATCGGCACCGGCGCACCATCCACCAGCCGTGACCGCACCGGCGCCTCCGGCAATGGCAGCGGTCGCTGGTGGCTGTTGGCCAGGATCTGCCGCACCTTGCGCGCCAGCGCCTCGTGCGTGTACGGCTTGCTCAGCAACTCGATGCCGGCATCGAGCCGGCCCATGTGCACGATGCTGCTGTCTGTGTAGCCGGACGTGAACAGCACCGCGATGCCCGGCAGCCGGTCGCGCACCTTGCGCGCCATGTCCGCGCTGCGCAGCGGACCCGGCATGACCACGTCGCTGAACAGCAAGTCGATCGGCACGCCGCTTTCCACGATGGCCAGCGCGCTCGTGGCATCGCGGGCCTTGAGCACGCGATAGCCAAGGCTGCCCAGCAGTTCCACCACCGTGGTGCGCACATCCTCGTCGTCCTCGACCACCAGCACGGTCTCGCTGCCGCCGCTGGCCGGGCCGGTGTCCACCTCGATCTCCAGATCCTCGGCCTCGTCGGCGCGCGGCAGGTACAGCCGCACCGTGGTGCCGACGCCCACCTCGCTGTAGAGCTTCACGTGGCCGCCCGATTGCCGCACGAACCCGTACACCATGCTGAGCCCGAGCCCGGTGCCCTGGCCCTCCGGCTTGGTCGTGAAGAACGGTTCGAAGACCTGCTCCTGCATCTCGCGCGGGATGCCGCTGCCGGTGTCGGTCACGGCCAGCATCACATACTGGCCCGGCACGGCATCGGCATTGCGCCGCGCGTAGTGGTCGTCTAGCACCGCGTTGCCGGCTTCCACCGTCAAGGTGCCGTGCCCGTTCATGGCGTCGCGTGCGTTGATGGCCAGGTTCAGCAGCGCGTTCTCCACCTGGAACGGATCGACCAGCGTGTTCCACAGCCCGCCGGCGATCACGGTCTCGACCTCCACGCCATCGCCCAGCGCCCGGCGCAGCATGTCGTCGAGCCCGCGCACGAAGCGTCCCAGGTTCACCACCTTGGGCGCCAGCGGCTGGCGGCGGCCAAACGCCAGCAGTTGCGACGCCAGCTTGGCGCCGCGCGCCACGCCGGCCAGCGCATTGCGCACGCGCGTCTCCGAACGATCGTCGCCGGCCACGTCGCGCGACAGCAACTGGAGGTTGCCGCCTATCACCTGCAGCAGGTTGTTGAAGTCGTGCGCCACGCCGCCGGTCAGCTTGCCGATGGCTTCCATCTTCTGCGCCATGCGCAGCGCCTCGTCGGCCTGGCGCAGCGCCTCGGCCACCTCCTTGTCGGCGGTCACGTCGCGGCCCACGCCGTGCATGCGGCCGTCCGACGGATCGGGCGAGAGCGTCCAGGCCACCCAGCGCGTGGCGGCGTCCGCCGACAGCATGCGGCATTCGTAGCGCACCGGCACGCCGTCGCGGCGCAGCGCGATCATGCGCTCGGTCACGAACACCAGATCGTCGGGATGCACGAACGTCATGCACGAGCGGCCCACCAGCGCGTCCGGCGCATGGCCCAGCGCCCGCTGCCACGACGGGCTCACGCGTTCGAGCATGCCTTCCGCGCTGGTCACCATCAGCAGGTCTTCGCTGAGTTCCCAGAGCCGGTCGCGGTCGGCCACGGTCTCGGCCACACGGCGCTCCAGCGAATCGTTCATCTCGCGCAGTTCCTGCTGCGTGCGGTTGCGCAGTTGCGAGAGCCGCAGGTTGCTGGACACCCGTGCCAGCAGCTCGCGCGCGCTGAACGGCTTGACCAGGTAGTCGTCGGCGCCCGACGCCAGGCCATCCACGCGCGCTTCCTCGCCGGCCCGCGCCGACAGCAGCAGCACCGGCGTCTGCCGCAGCGCGGCGTCCGCGCGCACCGCGTGCAGCAGGCCAAACCCGTCCAGGCGCGGCATCATCACATCGGAGACGATCAGTTCGGGCAGCTGTTGCCGCGCCAGCGCCAGCGCCTCTTCGCCATCGGCGGCCACATCCACGCGGTGGCCGGCCGCCAGCAGGATGCGCTGCACGTAGTCGCGCAGGTCCGCGTTGTCGTCCACCACCAGCACGCGGCCGTGCACGGCATCTGGCGCGGCGGCGATCGAAGCGTCGGGCACGCCGTGATCAGACACGCCGGCGCCTTCGGCCGGCGTCCAGCGCGTGGCCTCGTTGACGAATGCCAGCGCCCGCGCGCTGGCGGCAACCGGGTCCGACGTGCCGCCCTCCGCCAGCCAGGCGCTGTTCGGCAGCGTCACGCGAAAGCGCGTGCCCTGCCCCGGCGTGCTGTCGACATCGATCCGGCCGCCGTGCAGCCGCACCAGCTCCTGCACCAGCGCCAGCCCGATGCCGCTGCCTTCGATCGAACGTCCCACGGCGCCGGCCACGCGATGGAAGCGCTCGAACAGGCGCGGCAGTTCTTCCGCGGCAATGCCGATGCCGGTATCGCTGACGGTCAGCTCGGCCTCGCCGCCCGCGTTCACGCCCAGCGCCACGGCAATGCTCCCGGCATGGGTGTACTTGAACGCGTTCGACAGCAGGTTCAGCACCACCGACTCCCACATGTCGCGATCCACGGCCAGCGGCCCCGGCAGCGGTGCACATGCCACCTGCAACGTCATGCCCGCCGCCTCGATGGCCGAGCGGAACAGGGCCGCGAGGTCGGCCGTGAACGCCGAGAGGTTGGTCGGCAACGGCTGCATCTGCGCCCGCCCGGCCTCGATGCGCGAGAAATCGAGCAGCGCGTTGACCAGCTTCAGCAGGCGCTGCCCGTTGCGGTGGGCAATCTCCACCAGCGCCAGGTCGCCATCCTCGGCACGCTGGCGCGCCAGCATTTCTTCCAGCGGCCCCAGCATCAGCGTCAGCGGCGTGCGGAATTCGTGGCTGATGTTTGAGAAGAACGTGGTCTTGGCGCGGTCGATGGCCGCCAGCGCCTCGGCGCGCCGGCGCTCTTCCTCATAGGCGTGCGCATAGCTGATGGCCTGGCCGATCTGGCCCACCACAAGGTCCAGGAAGGCACGATAACGGTCGTCGAACAGCCGGCACGGGTTCAGACCCACCACCAGCACGCCACTTGCGGCGCTCTCGCCGGAGAGCATCACGGGCACGATCACCGCTTCGCGTGGCGGCATCTGCCAGGCGCCGCCCGGCAGCGGCATGGCGAAGCGCGTGGCGAGGTCATCGACGCGCACCAGCGTGCCGTCGCGCAGCGCGGCATCCACGGGCCAGGGCTGGTCCGTGCGCAGCGTATCGGGCGCGGCCGGATGCTGCGCGTCGATGCCGGTGGCGCCGGCCAGCACGAGCCCGCCCGCTTCGCGGTTGGTCAGGTAGAGCAGCGCGAACGGCAGGTCATGGGCGTTGGACAGCAGCGCGCCCATGCTGAGCCGGCACGCCTCGCTGGCGCTGCGGGCATTGGTGGCGGACGCGGCCAGTTCGCGCAGCAGGCTCAGTTGGCGCTCGGCCACCACGCGCTCGGTATCGTCGCTGTTGGCGCAGATGATGCCGCCCGTCCCGCCGTGATCGTCGGGCACCGGGCTGTACGAGAACGTGTAGTAGGTCTCCTCGGGGTAGCCGTTGCGCTCCATGATCAGCAGCTTCTGCTCGACGAACGTGCCCTCCACGCCCGTCATCGCGGTCTGCAGCAGCGGGCCGATCTCCGACCAGATCTCGCGCCACACCTGCGCGGTGGGCTGCCCCAGCGCCGCCGGATGCCGGCCGCCGATGATGGCCTTGTACGGATCGTTGTAGAAAAAGCGCAGATCGAGGCCCCAGCCGATCCAGATGGGCTGCCGCGACGTCAGCATGATGCGCACCGCCGTCTTCAGGCTCTGCGGCCATTGCTCGGGGGCGCCCAGCGGCGTGGCAAGCCAGTCGAACTGACGCATGAGGGTAGCCATCTCCCCGGCGCCGGCCAGGAAACCCGGCGCCCCCTCGGACTTGCTCGTCGACGACAGGCAGCCGTCAGCGTTGGTCATCGGCCTTTCTCCCCGTTTCACGCCGGCCTGCCGGTGCGGCACGCCGATACTTCATGTCTTCCAGGCCACTGGCCAGCCCTTGGGGCCTGTATCGGTCCGCATCGGTCCCCGCATGCGCACCGATCCATTTACACCCGGCCGGCGCCCGTATAGTCTGGCCTCTGTTCGCTTCCGATCGCCCCCGGACCGATGCCAGACACCCCGTTCAACTACCTGCTCGCCGTTGCGCTCACGGCCACGTTGACCGTGCTGAGCGTCGGCATCCACTACGAAGCCCTGCGGCTGATCTCGGCCTTCCACCCGAAACGGCTCAGCGGCAAGCTCAACATCGGCGCCGTCATCGTCCTGATCATCGTGACCCACTGCATCGAAGCCATCGTCTTCAGCGCCGGCTACTGGCTGGGCGCCGACATCCTTGCCATCGGCAGCCTCACCGGCATGCGCGAGCACGGCGCCATTGCGTATATCTATTTCTCGCTGGAAACTTTCACCACGCAGAGCATTGGCGACATTTTTCCGGTCGGCCCCCTGCGGCTGCTGGCGTCGGTGCAGCCGCTGGTGGGCCTGATACTGATCGGCTGGTCCACCTCGTTCACGTTCCTGATCATGCGGCGCGACTGGCGGGGCGACGACGAGATGGGGGGCCTCGACTGACACAAAAACCGGCGCACGAGCGGAAACAGTCTTCTCTTGCGATGGTAGGCACCATCCGCTGACGCCGAAATCGGCGTCCTTCCTACACGGTTGTGGGATTCAGGGAAGTTGCCGGGCGGGGGCTTCGATGAAAAGATAAGCCGGCGTCATCCAGATGGCGCGCTGCCCCGTTAGATGTCGATTCCGCCCCGGCCAGCCCGGGGTAACAAGAAGACCGGAGAGCCAAGTGTCGACCATCCCGGAATGCCTGCCGCCAGGGCGTGTCCCATCCGAAACCCCCGCCACCGCAGGCATCCGCCGGTTGCGCCACTGGCTTGCCGCCGTGCTGCTGCTGGCGCTGGGCCTGCTGGGCGCGCAGCACGCCCGGGCCCAGACCCCGGCGCCGCTGGCCGAATGGCAGTATTCGGTGGGCGTGCCGCTGGAGAAGCTGTTCGAGGGCGAGCCCGAGAAATGGGAAGTGCGCGTGGGCGCCGCGGCCAGCGTCCGGCCGTATTACGAAGGCACCAGCCGCTACTACGTACTGGCCGGCCCGGTGATCGACGTGCGTTATCGCGACCTGGCCTTCCTTTCCACCGGCGAGGGCCTGGGCTGGAACATCATCCATACCAACAACCTGCGGGCCGGCATTGCGCTGACCTACGACTTCGGCCGGCGCGAGAAGCGCGACCACGACCACCTGGGCGGCCTGGGCAACATCGGCATGGCACTGGAAACGAAGCTGTTCGCCGAGTACGTGGTGTCGAAGGAATTTCCGCTGGTAATCCGCGCCAACGTGCGGCGCCAGTTTGGCGGCGCGAACGGGGTGATTGGAGATATCGGCGCCTACATGCCGATGCCGGGCAGTAACGAGAAGTTCTTCTGGTTTGCCGGCCCCACGGTCACGTTTGCCGATTCGGCCTACATGGGCCGCTGGTACGGGGTGACGGCCGAGCAGTCGGCGCGCTCGGGCCTGCCGCAACACCGCGCCAATGGCGGCATCAAGTCATACGGCGGCGGTATCTCGGCCATGTGGTTCTTCAACAAGCACTGGTTCAGCACGGCCGACGTGGGCGTCTCCGCACTAGTGGGCGATGCGCGCAACAGCCCCGTGACCTCGCGCTCCGCAAGCTGGACCGGCGACATCTCGATCAACTACCAGTTCTGATAGCCGGATGAGCGCCGGCCGCGAGGGCCGGCCGCGAAGACCGGCCGCTTAAGACCGGGCCGCTCGAGACCGGGCCGCCTCAGACCGGCCGCTTCAGGTAGCCTTCCACCACCTGCCGCAGCTTCGGCAGCTTGCCGGTGAAGAAGTGTCCCCCGCCAGGCAGCACCACCACGGGCAGTTCCTGCGGCCGCGCCCAGTTCAGCACGTTGGCCAGCGGCACGCGTTCGTCGTGCTCGCCATGCACCACCAGCGCGTGGGGCGGCACGGGCGGCGTGTCGTACGACAGCGTCTCGGACAGCGCGCCGGCCGGCATGCCGGCCAGGATCAGATGCGCCACCGGTTCCCCGGCGCCAGCCAGCTGCTGCACGGCCCGCGTCTGGATGAAGGCGCCGAACGAGAAGCCGGCCAGCGCCAGCGGCACGCCCGGATTTCCGGCCTGTACGTGCCGGATCACGGCCAGCACATCGTCGGTCTCGCCATTGCCATCGTCATACCGGCCCTCGCTCTGCCCCACCCCGCGATAGTTCGGCCGCAGCGTCAGGTAGCCATGCGCCTGCAGCACGCGCGCCAGCAGTTGCGGAATCTTGTGCTCGGCGTTGCCGCCCTGGCTCGGGTGCGGGTGCGCCACCACGGCAATGCCAAGCGGGGCGGCAGCGGGCGTGTCGACCAGGGTCTCGATCTGGCCGGCGGGGCCGGCGATGAACTGGCGGGTGGAAGCGGAAGTCGTGAAGGAGGAAGACATGAAGGCGGCCGGGGCTGGATTTGTGCACGCGCAGCATACCCCCGGCCGGCGCCGTACGGCAATGCCGGACGCGGAGCCCGGCGCGGGCGACAGGGCGGGCAGGGCCTCGGCGCGGCGCCTTGGGGGGACTCCCCTGGTGGGACTCCCTTGGTGGAACCTCTTGCTCAGTGCGGATGGTCCGCCTTGATGACCGAGGCAATTTCCTGGCGGCGGACGCTGACCACATCGTCCAATTCCAGCCCTTCGGCCACCACCAGCATTTCGGCACCCCGGTTGATGCCATAGATCACGCCATACCAGAGATCCGGACCCGCCACGGCATTCAGCCGGATGCTGAATTCGGTCTCCTGGTCCTGGCTGTAGACGGTCACCAGGTCGCCGACCTCGGGCATGGCGGCCTCCTCCGCCAGCGGAAATTCCCGGGCCGCCACCGTCAGTGGCGTCTGCGCAATACCGCGCGCAAACCTCGCTTGCATCGTCCTCTCCTAGCGGGTTGTTTTCCCCCTGTAAGGATATAAGCGCCGTCCGAAAAGGCACGGTAAACCTGTCGGGCGGGGCCGCGCACGTCACGCGTGGCCGTACTTTGGGGCGCCGGGGCGGGTCCGGGCGGCCAGTGCCCGGCACCCGGTTCCGGCCCTCACCCCCGGGCAAATACCCCTCTTTGCAGTGCACGCGGCGTAACGTGGCTCTGGCAAAATGCACGGGCGATGACGCAAGCTTATTCCCCCATGTTCCTGTCGGGCCAGGTCTACAGCGCCCCGCGCTGGCGCTTGACGCGCTGGATCGCGGAGCCGGGCCGCGACGTGCCGCCGGAGATCCGCACGGCGCTGGTGGGCAGCCTGTTCGGCACGCTGTCGATCTTCTTCGGCGGCATCCTCAACACGCTGATGGTGGCCACGGTCATCACGCTCCATCTGCGCCGCGTGGAGTTCATGGTCTGGCTCGGGGTGGAGATCGTGATCTGCCTGGCGCGCGTCGCCGTGCTGTTCCACGCCCGCCGCGCCGCGCGCGAGGGCCGCCCCACCCCCACGGACTGGCACATGCTGCTGACGCTGGCATGGGCCGCCAGCGTCGGGGGCGGCGCCTACCTGAGCGTGATCAGCGGCGACTGGCTGAGCGCCGCCATGGCCTGCCTGTCGGCCGCGGCCATGTGCGGCGGCATCTGTTTCCGCAACTATGGCGCGCCGCGCATGACCGCCCTGATGATCATGCTGAGCCTCGGGCCCATCTGCTGCGGCGCGCTGGTGGCCCATGAACCGCTGTTCCTGCTGACGCTGCTGCAGCTGCCGGTCTATGTCATCAGCATGACCAGCGCCTCGTTCCGCATGAATGCGATGGTGGTGGCCACCATGCGCTCCGAGCGCGAGAACGCCCACCGGGCCCGTCACGATTCGCTGACCGGTCTGCTGAACCGTTCCAGCCTGCTGGCCGAAATCCGCGAGGCCAGCGCGCAACGGCTGGCGGCGGGCCGGTTCCTAACCCTCCTCTACCTCGACCTGGACGGCTTCAAGCCGGTCAACGACTCGTTCGGCCATGGCAGCGGCGACGAACTGCTGGTGCGCGTGGGCGAGCGGCTGCGCGGCGCGGTGCCGGGGCGCGGGCTGGTCTACCGCATCGGCGGCGACGAATTCGTGATCGTGCTGCGCAACGAAAGCGAGCAGAGCGTGCAGGCGCTGGCCCATGACCTGCTGCGCGAGGTCAGCGCGCCCTACGTGCTCTCCACCGGCCACCAGGCCAGGCTGGGCGTCAGCATCGGCATTGCCCACGTGCGCCCCGAAGGGCTGACCGCCGACGACGTGCTGCACCTGGCCGACCGCGCGCTCTACCGGGCCAAGGCCCAGGGCAAGGGTCAGTTCCAGTTCGCCACGTCCGAAGACTGAGCCACGCCCGGGGCATCGCGAGCCCCGGCCTGACGGTCGCAGGCCGCTTCGCGGCGCGACAGGCGTTCCGACAGCCGGTACTGGCAGATGAACAGCGCCAGCAGGGCAATCAATGCGACAACGGCAATCCCGATCCGGAAGGCCATCCACATGACGGCGACATGACAGTTTGGCTGTCTCCAGCGTACGGCGGCGCTTATCGGAAATCTGCAAAGATCGCCACTGCAGATGTCAAATTCTCGTCAACACGCGCGATCTTCCGGCAAGCCGCGCCGGACGGGCCGCCGCAGGGCGCGCGGGCCGGTATCCAAACCATTGAACTCTCTAACCAAAAAGTCTGATGCCTATTGCGGTCATTGATCAATACGATATGACTTGTCGCATTCCATCTGCGATAGTCCCATGGCCTGCCGCCGGTGCAACGCGCGCGCGGCGGCAACCTGCAAGCCAGACCCACAAACGTCCAGGCATGGCGCACGCGGACCGCGCCATGCCTCAAGGAGTCCTGTCCCATGAAGAAGCTCACGACCGCTTTCGGCGCGCCCGTCGTCGATAACAACAACATCCAGACAGCGGGCCCGCGCGGCCCGGCGCTGCTTCAGGATGTCTGGTTCCTCGAAAAGCTCGCCCACTTCGACCGTGAAGTCATTCCCGAGCGCCGCATGCACGCCAAGGGCTCGGGCGCTTACGGCACGTTCACCGTCACGCACGACATCACCAAGTACACCCGCGCCAACCTGTTCTCGCAGGTGGGCAAGCAGACCGAACTGTTCATGCGCTTCTCGTCGGTGGCCGGCGAGCGCGGCGCGGCCGACGCCGAACGCGACATCCGCGGCTTCGCCATCAAGTTCTATACCGAGGAAGGCAACTGGGACATGGTGGGCAACAACACCCCGGTGTTCTTCCTGCGCGACCCGCTCAAGTTCCCGGACCTGAACCACGCCGTCAAGCGCGACCCGCGCACCGGCCTGCGCAGCGCCGAGAACAACTGGGACTTCTGGACCGGCCTGCCCGAGGCGCTGCACCAGGTGACCATCGTGATGAGCGACCGCGGCATTCCGCGCACCTGGCGCCATATGCACGGCTTCGGCAGCCACACGTACAGCTTCATCAGCCAGGACATGCAGCGCTACTGGGTGAAGTTCCACTTCCGCACCGAGCAGGGCATCCAGAACCTGTCCGACGCCGAAGCGGCGGAAGTTACCGGCCAGGACCGCGAATTCCACCAGCGCGACCTGTACGAATCGATCGAACGCGGCGAATTCCCGCGCTGGAAGCTGTTCGTGCAGATCATGCCCGAGGCGGAAGCCGGCAACTATCGCTATAACCCGTTCGACCTGACCAAGGTCTGGCCGCACAAGGACTACCCGCTGATCGAAGTGGGCGTGCTGGAGCTGAACCGCAACCCCGAGAACCATTTTGCCGAGGTCGAGCAGTCGGCCTTCGCCCCGTCGACGATCGTGCCGGGCATTGGCTTCTCGCCGGACAAGATGCTGCAAGGCCGCCTGTTCTCGTATGGCGACGCCGAGCGCTATCGCCTGGGCGTGAACCACCACCTGATTCCGGTGAACTCGCCGAAGGCCGCCAAGTACGTCAACAGCTACCACCGCGATGGCCGGGGCCGTACCGACAGCAACCAGGGCGGCACCATTGCCTACGAGCCGAACACCAAGGGCGAGTGGAGCGAGCAGCCCGACTTCCGCGAGCCGCCGCTGGCGCTGGAGGGCACGGCCTGGAACCATCGCCAGGACGACGACTACTTCTCGCAGCCGGGCGCGCTGTTCCGCCTGATGTCGCCCGCGCAGCAGCAGGTGCTGTTCGACAACACGGCGCGCGCCATCAAGGGCGTGTCGAAGCATATCCAGCAGAAGCACATCGAGCACTGCACGGCTGCCGACCCCGCCTATGGCGCCGGCGTTGCGGCGGCGATCGAAAAGATCGAAGCGAAGTAAATCGTAGTAAAGCCATGACCCTCGGGCCCCCTCGGGGGTCCGCCCTCTTCCGCCATGCGGGAGGGGCGCCGGGGAAGCGGGCGGCGCGTGCCGCCCGCACCCGAATCCAGAGCGAGAACACCAGATGGACCAGAAGCAAACCCCGACCATGAGCGCCGAGGAAGAAGCCCGCATGATTGCCGCGTTGGGACAGGTCTTCGACCTCGCCCGCAACGGCGATGCGGCGGCGCTGGCGGCGCTGATCGAACGCGGCATGCCGCCAAACCTGCGCAACGAGAAAGGCGACACCCTGGTGATGCTGGCCGCCTACCACGGTCATGCCGGCGCCGTGCGCACGCTGCTGCAGGCCGGCGCCTCGCCCGACACGCGCAACGCGATGGGCCAGACGCCGATCGCCGGCGCGGCGTACAAGGGCTACCAGGAAATCATCGAGATCCTGCTCGAACATGGCGCGGACGTCGAAGGCGCATCGCCCGACGGCCGCACGGCGCTGATGGTGGCGGCCATGTTCCAGCGCACCGACATCGTCGAGCTGCTGAAGCGGCACGGCGCCGACCCCGAGGCGCGCGACGAGCGCGGCATGACGGCGGCCGACGCCGCGGCCTTCACGGCCGGCAAGGCCGGCAAGGGCGGCGGCCACCACTGACCTGGCGGCGCCAGCACCCTGCCAACCCCGCCGAACCCCGCTTTATCCCCGACCCACGAACGGCATCTTCGTCGCCATCACGGTCATGAATTGCACGTTGGCATCCAGCGGCAGGTTGGCCATATGCAGCACCGAACTGGCGATGTGGGCCACATCCATCAGCGGCTCCGGGCGAATCTCGCCGTTGGCCTGCGGCACGCCGCGCGCCATGCGGTTGGCCATGTCGGTGCCGGCGTTGCCGATGTCGATCTGGCCGCAGGCAATGTCATGCGCGCGGCCGTCCAGCGACAGGCTCCTGGTCAGCCCGGTAATGGCGTGCTTGGTGGCCGTGTAGGGCACCGTGTTCGGACGCGGCGCATGCGCCGAGATCGACCCGTTGTTGATAATGCGGCCGCCGCGCGGATCCTGCGCCTTCATCAGCGCGAAGGCGCCCCGCGCGCACAGGAAGGCACCGGTCAGGTTGGTGTCGACCACCGCTTTCCACAGCTCCACCGACAATTCGTCGATGCTGACGGCCGGCGCGTTGATGCCGGCGTTGTTGAACAGCACGTCCAGGCGGCCAAAACGCTCGCGCACCTGCGCATAGAGCGCATCGACCGAAGCGGGATTGCTGACGTCGCACTGCACCGCCAGCGCCGTCTGGCCGGCGGCGGCGGCCTGGTCGGCCAGTGCCTGCAGCGTCTCGGCGGTGCGCCCGGCCAGCACCACCTGGTAGCCGTCGGCCAGCATCGCCTGGGCCACGGCCTTGCCGATGCCCCGGGCCGCGCCGGTAACCAGTGCAACCTTTGTCTGCTTTGTCATCCCCATGTCTCCCTCGGTGTGCCTGTTGTCGGATGTCCGGCGCTGGGCCGAAGCCCGCGGTCATCGTACATCACCGGGCGCCGGCCCGCCTTTCAAATGCCTTGCAGCGACAGGCCTTACCAAGTGAAGTTCTAAAGATATAACAACAATGCATTTGGGCCGGGCGGCCGGTTGTCGTACGATCCGACGCTCGCCGGACGAGGGCAGGGAGGCTCTCGCCCATCCCTTTTCACCAGGCCCTCCAGAACTACAACATGTCAGTCGATCTCGCCCTGTCGCCCGCCGGCGCACAGGCTGCCAGCCAGGCGGCCACGCCGTCCAAGGCCGTCATCCGCTCCGCCGCCGATGTGGCCCGCCTCGTCAACGAAGGCGGCGCGTCCGTCAGCAATGCCCGCATCGTGGTGGCCATCGCGCTCGGCGGCATCTTCCTCGATGCCTACGACCTCGGCGCCCTGGCCTTCGGCCTGAAGGACGTGACCAAGGAATTCAACCTGACGCCGGCCGGCACCGGCATGGTGGCGTCGGCCATCACGTTCGGGGCGATTGTCGGCGCGTTCCTGGGCGGCTATTTCACCGATCGCATCGGCCGCTACCGCGTGTTCATGGCCGACATGCTCTGCTTCGTGATCGCCGCCATCGCCTGCGCGCTGGCACCGAACGAGTACGTGTTGGCCGGTGCCCGCTTCGTCATGGGCCTGGGGGTCGGCATCGACCTGCCCGTGGCCATGGCCTTCCTGGCCGAGTTCTCGAAGCTGAAAGGACACGGCAACAAGGCCGCCCGGGTGGCGATGTGGTGCCCCACCTGGTATGCGGCGATCTGCGTGTCTTATCTATTAGTGCTGGGCTGCTATTCGATCCTGCCCGAGTCGCACAGCGGCCTGCTCTGGCGCATCATCCTCGGCTTCGGCGCGGTGCCGGCGCTGATCATCATCGCCGTGCGCAGCCGCTACATGAGCGAGTCGCCGGTGTGGGCCGCCAACCAGGGCGACCTGGAAGGCGCCGCCAAGATCCTGCGCACGTCGTACGGCATCGATGCCGAAGTGGCCCCCGACGCCGTGGTGGAACCGCCCAAGCGCCCGGCCTCGTGGCGCAATTACGGCCTGCTGCTCAAGGGCGTGTACGCGCGCCGCACCGTGCTGGCCACGATCATGTCGATCGCGTCGTCGTTCGCCTATAACGCGGTGGCGTTCGGCCTGCCCGTGATCATCGCCAGCTTCCTGGCGCAGACCATGCTGACCACGATCCTGGTGTCGCTGGCGCTGAACCTGCTGTTCGCATTCGTCGGCGGCCTGATCGGCGTGCACCTGGTGCCGAAGACCGGCGCGTGGAAGCTCACCGTCACCGGCTACGCTTGCCAGCTGGCCGCGCTGGTGGGCCTGGCGCTGGTGGGCAAGCCCGATGGTGCCGCGCAGGTGGTCACGGCAATCTCGTTCCTGGCGCTGTTCCTGCTGGGCCAGGGCTTTGGCCCCGGCGCGCACACCATGACCTATGCCTCGCTGAGCTACCCCACCTCGCTGCGCGGCGTGGGCGTGGGCTTCAACCAGACGCTGATGCGCGCCAGCTCCACGGCCTCGCTGTTCCTGTTCCCGGTGCTGGCCGCCGCGCTGGCCACCAAGGTGTTCTGGGTGATCGCCCTGGCGCCGCTGGCCGGCCTGCTGGCGCTGCTGGCCATCCGCTGGGAACCGGCCAACTACGACGTGGACGCCGAAGACTTCCAGTCCTGACGTCAACGGGCGGCGGCCTCCACGACCTCCGCCCGTTCCGCCACGATGCGCAGGCGGTCGAAATTCATGTTCGCGCCCGACGTGATCGCCACCAGCGATTGCGGCCCCGCCCCCGGCGGCAACTGCGCGGCGTAGGCCTTGAGCCCCGCCACGGCCAGCGCGCCGGCGGGCTCCACCAGGCTGCGGGTGTCCTGGAAAATGTCCTTGATCGCCGCGCACAGCGCGTCGGTATCCACGGTCAGCACGCCATCGAGCAGGTGCCGGCAGAGCCGGAACGTTTCCTCGCCCACGCGCTTGACCGCCGTGCCATCCGAGAACAACCCCACCGAATCGAGCGTCACGCGCTCGCCCGCCGCCATCGAGCGGGCCATGGCGCAGGAATCCTCGGTCTGCACGCCGATCACCCGCACCTCGGGCCGCACGGCCTTGATGTACGACGCCACGCCCGCCGCCAGGCTGCCGCCGCCAATCGGCACGAACACGGCGTCGAGCGCGCCACGATGCTGGCGCAGGATCTCCATGCCTACCGTCCCCTGCCCAGCAATCACGTCCGGATCGTCGAACGCCGGGATGAAGGTGAGCGCCTGCTCGCGTTGCATCGTCATGGCGTGATCGTAGGCATCGGAATACGATTCGCCGGCCTGTACCACCTCTACCATGTCGCCGCCGTGGGCGCGCACGGCATCCACCTTTACCTGCGGCGCCGTCTGCGGCACCACAATGACCGCCCGCACGCCCAGCCGGGCGGCCGACAGCGCCACGCCCTGGGCGTGGTTGCCGGCCGAGGCCGTGATCACGCCGCGCGCCAGCGCCTCGGCCGGCAGGTTGACCATCTTGTTGTAGGCCCCGCGCACCTTGAACGAGAACACCGGCTGGTGATCCTCGCGCTTGAGCCACGCCCGATGGCCCAGCCGGGCCGACAGCGCGGGCGCGGCATCGAGCGCGGTTTCGCGCGCCACGTCGTACACGCGGGCGGTCAGGATGCGCCTCAGGTAGTCATCTGCATCGATCGCCTCGGCTTCTGCACGCAGCGTGGCCGCCGGCAAGGGGAAGGTGGGGACGGTAGGGGCGGTGGACGCGGTAGGGACGATAGGGGCGGGAACGGCGGTCGGCGGCATGGAGCACTCCTGTCTGGTGTCGGGGTTTTCCCAGGAGGCGGCCATAAAAAAACCCGCCTGGCTGGGCGGGTTGTTTGTCTGTTTCGGACGCGCGCTAACCCACCATTCGAGGAATGGTGCGAATAATCGCGATGATTTGCAGGCCGAAACAGGTCATGGCAGCGAGTGTCACGGATTTCGGCATGCGGTGTCAATCCCGGCGCGGCGTGGCGGCGCGGCCACCTGCGTGCGTGTTGCGGCCACGCCGATTCCCGCAATCCATTGGCCCATGCGGGTATTCAGGCGGATGCAAGGTCGTATTAGAATCGGCGCTGTCGTATCGACCGGCCCTGTCAAAGCCAGTGGTCATGTTCCGGGCAGACGGCTGCGCCGGACTGGTTTTGCCCTGCGGGGTATCCGGTTGCTTCAGTTCCAGAGAATTCCATCCGATATCTGTCCTGCGTCCACGGGACTTCGGGCCAAAAACATTCATGACCGCGCTTGCATTCGATGTCGCCCTGGCACCCGAGCCCGCCAATCGCAGGCCAGCGGCGCCCGCCCCGTCCTGGGGCGAGGCATGGGCGTTGCTGGAAGCTTCCGGCGCGCTGGCCATGCGGGTCGACATCCAGGGCCACATTCTCGAAGTCACCGAGACCACGGCCGACCTGCTGGTCTATCCGCTCGACTACCTGCTTGGCGCCTCCGTGCTCGACCTGATCGCACTGGAGTCTCGCGAGCGCGTGGCGCGCATGCTCCAGGGCTGCGCGCAAGACCACGCGCCGCGCCGCGACCGCGTACGCGTGGCCGTGGGCAGCGGCGGCCCCGGCTGGATCGACCTGCGCGTGAGCCATTACCGTGCGGCCGGCGGCGCCGCCAGCCTGCTGCTGTTCGGCCATGACATCAGCGACTGGGTGGAATCCGAACGTGAACTGACCGAGCGTGCCTTCCTGGATCCGCTGACCGGCGTGGGCAACCGCGCCTACCTGCGCAAGCGGATCGAGGAATACACGTCCGGCGCGGCTGCCGGCCAGCCGTTCGCGCTGGCGCTGATGGACCTGGACGGCTTCAAGAACATCAACGATTCGCTCGGCCACGAAGTGGGCGACGCGCTGCTCAAGGAAGTGGGCGCCCGGCTGCAGGACACCGTGCGCGCCCACCAGAGCGTGGCGCGCCTGGGCGGCGACGAGTTCGTGCTGCTGCTCGAAGGCGTGACCTCCGAGGCCGACGCCACGCGGCTGCTGGAGCGCGTGATCCATGTGTGCCGCCAGCCGTTCCTGCTGGCGGGCTGCCACGTGCGTATCACCACCAGCATCGGGCTGGCCTTCTCCACCGACGCGCGGCAGAGCGAGTCGCAGTGGCTGCGCCGCGCGGACCTGGCCATGTACGAGGCCAAGGCGCTGGGCAAGAACCGTTACTGCCTCTACACCCCGGAGCTCGAACGCCGGCTCGACGAGCAATTCCGCATCGAGCAGAGCATGTTCGAGGCCGTGCAGAACGGCGAATTCCTGCTGCACTACCAGCCCATCGTCTGGCCGAACTCGGGCGAGATCTGTGCGGTGGAGGCGCTGATGCGCTGGGAACACGACGGGCAGCAGATCCGCCCCGACGTCTTTATCCCCGTGGCCGAGAAGAATGGCCTGATCAAGCATCTGGGCGCGTGGGCGCTGCGCTGCGCGTGCGCGCAACTGGCCGCCTGGGATGCGCAGGGCATACACGTGGGCCACATGTCCGTGAACGTGTCGGCGGTGCAGTTCCTGCATCCGAACTTCTTTGACAGTGTGCGCGGCGCCATCCAGGACGCCGGCATCGGCGCCGACCGCCTGGTGCTGGAAATCACCGAGAGCGCGCTGATGACCGACCCGGCCGCGGCCGAGCAGCTGCTGCTGTCGCTGCGCGCGCTCGGCATCCGCTTTGCGGTCGACGATTTCGGCACCGGCTATTCGAGCCTCTCTTACCTGCGGCGCTTCCCGCTGTCCGCGCTCAAGGTAGATCGCAGCTTCGTGGCTGACATGATCGACTCCCCGCACGCACGCACCATCGTGTCGGCCGTGCTGTCGCTGGCGCGCGAGCTGGGCCTGGTGGCCATTGCGGAAGGCGTGGAGACCGACGCGCAGGGCAAGCTGCTGGCCGCCCAGGGCTGCGACCTCGTACAGGGCTGGCGCTATGCGCGGGCGCTGAGCCCGACCGATTTCGAGAGCGCGGTGCTCGATGGCCGGCTGATCATGGGCGAAGGCGAAGTCTTCGCGCAGCGGGTGGTGGCCTGATGTCCAACACGGCGTTCTTCGAGACCCTGTGGGCGCGGATGGCCCAGCAAGGCGACTTCCCGACCCTGCAGTACTGCGTCGACAACATCTTCAAGACGCTCAACGCGGACCTGACGGTGGGCGAGATGGCCACCAGCGTGCTGTCCGATTTCAGCCTGTCGCAGAAGGTCATCCGGCTGGCCAACTCGGCCATGTACCGCTCGTTCGGCGGCGAGGTCACCACGGTATCGCGCGCCATTCTGGTGCTGGGCGTGGAGGCCATCAGCCATCTGACGCTGGGCATCCAGCTGCTCGACTACTTCCACGGCGTGGCGCCCAAGCGTCCGCAGGCGGCCAAGGCGCTGCAGCGGGCCCTGATCGCCGGCGAGATCACGCGCGCGCTGAGCCAGGCACGCGGCATCAACGAAGGCGAGGAAGCCGTGGTCTGCACGCTCATGCACCACATGAGCCGCCTGCTGCTGGTGTTCTACTTCCCCGAGGAATGGGAGCGCGTGGAGGCCATGTGCGCCGCGCATCCGATGACCGAGAACGAGGCCGCCAAGGAAGTTCTTGGGGTTTCGCTGGAAGACATCGCCGAGGCCGCCGCGCGCAAATGGCGCCTGCCGGGCCTGATTGCCCACGCCATGAAGCCGCGCACGCTGGCCGCCGATACGGTGCTGGAAACGCATGCCGACTGGCTGGCCGCCATCGCCCATGTCTCTTCCGAGGCCGCCGTGACGATGGTGCGCGAAGGCACGCAGGAATCGGTGGAGGCGCTGCTGAGCGCGCACACCAAGATGCTTGGCCTGAACGCCAGCGACGTCAGCGTGGCCGTGCGCCAGGCCGACACGCTCAATACCTCGATTGCCGCGTCGGAGGCCGCGCTGCCGGCCGACGGCGCCGCCCCCCATGGGCCGCAGCCGGCCGACGTGCTGGAGAGGCTGCAAGCCGGCCTGGCCGAGGTGCGGCGCGAAGGCGCCAGCCTGTCAGTGTCGCAACTGGCGCCGATGGTGCTGGAGACGAGCATGCGCGCGCTGGACTTCTCGCGCTGCTTCCTGATGATGCTGAACCCCACCACGCGGCGCTTCCACGCCCGGCTGGGCTTCGGCGAAGGCATGCGCGAGGCCCTGCCGGCGCTGTCGTTCGAGGAAGGTTTCGTGCCCGACGTGTTCCACTTCGCCGGGCTGGCGGCCCGGCCGCTGTTGATCGAGGACACGTTCGACGCCGAAGTCTCGCACCGCATGCCGCGCTGGTATCGCGATGCCATTCCCGATGCGCGCTCGATGGTGCTGGCGCCGGTGAAGATTCGCAACCGGTGCATCGCCATGATCTACGGCGACTGGGGCGCCGCCCGCATGCCCGTGATGATCGGCGACGCCGAACTCGAAGCCATCGGGGCGCTGACCGACGAGATCGCGGCGGGCGTGATGCGCGCCGCGCCCGAACGCACGCCGCCGCCGCGCCCACGCTAAGGCTTCACCGGCCGCGCGTTAGTGCCGGCTGGCCTTGCGCGCCGCCTTGTTGCGGTACATCGCCGCATCCGCCTCGGCCAGCATGTCGTGCACGCTGCCGTGGCGCAGCGGATCGAAGGTAATCACGCCCGTGCTGAACTGCAGCGCATAGCCCATGGCATTGCGCGTGTTCCAGGCATCGATCTGCAGATGCAGCCGCGCCAGCGCATCCTGGCAGCCGGCCGCGTCGGTATTGGTCAGCAGGGCCGCGAATTCATCGCCACCAAGCCGGCCCACCACATCGGATTCCCGAAACGCCGCGCGCATTTCCGCGCCAAACGCCGCCAGCGCCCGATCGCCCTCGGCGTGGCCGAAGCGGTCGTTGATCGGCTTGAAGCCGTCCATATCGAAGAACACCAGCGTGGCCGGACGGGCCAGGCGGCGGCACAACTCGATGGCGTGCTGCCCCAGCACGGCAAAGCCGCGACGGTTGGAGAGCGACGTCAGCTCGTCCAGCGTGGCCAGCTGGACGGCAGCCAGCTCCTGCTCCGCCATGTTGGCCAGGTCGTGCAGCAGCGCCCGATCCTCGGCATCGAAAACACGCGGCTTGCTGTCGATCAGGCAGAGCGTGCCGAGCTTGGCGCCGTTGGCCGCCGCCAGCGGCCGTCCGGCGTAGAAGCGGATGTACGGCTCGCCAGTCACCAGCGGGTTGTCATGAAAGCGGGGGTCTTGCGTGGCGTCTGGAATCAGCAGGATGTCGTCGCCGCAGATGGCATGGCCGCAGAACGACGTGCCGCGCGGCGTCTCGGCGACATCCAGCCCCTGGCACGACTTGAACCACTGGCGGTTGGCATCGATCAGGCTGACCACGGCGATGGGCACACCGAACAGGCGTTTGGCCAGCCGCGTCAGGCGGTCGAAACGCTCCTCGGGCGGCGTGTCGAGAATGTTCAGCGACCGCAGCGTGGCCAGGCGTACAGGTTCGTCGGAAGGAATCGGGGGCAACTGCATGGACGGATCGGCAGATTCGCGCAAACGGACACGACAACATTAACGGCAATCCGGCGCAAAGGTGCACGGTGTACGGTTTGTTTCACTTTTCACCGTTTCAGGCGGCCGATGCGGTGGCATTGACGTCCGGATGTTCGGCCAGCGGCACGAAGCGGCCCGTGCGGCCATCCAGCGCATCGATCGCGCCGGTGCCGATATCGTAATACCAGCCATGCAGCGCCACACGGCCTTCGGCCAGCGCCTGGGCCACACAGGGATGCGTGCGCAGATGGGCCAGTTGCTCGATCACGTTCTGCCGCACCATGTCTTCCACGCGTTCGCGGTCAGACGCATGCGGCCGCGCCAGGCTGACCTTGCGCGCGCCGCTGGCGTGCTCGAGCCATTCGGCCACCGAAGGCATATGGTCCAGGCACTGGCACATGGCCACCGCCGTCATCGCCCCGCAGTTGGAATGCCCGCAGATCACGATGTCCCGCACCTTGAGCCCGGCCACCGCGTATTCGACGCTGGCCGACACGCCGCCCGGCTGCACCGCATAGGCCGGCACGATATTGCCCGCGTTGCGGATCACGAACAGCTTGCCCGGCTCGCTCTGCGTGAGCAGCGCGGGCTCCACGCGGCTGTCGGAGCAGGCGATGAACAGCGTGCTCGGGCTCTGCTGCGTGGCCAGTTCCTGGAACAGCGAGGACAGCTTCGGAAACTCCTCGCGCTGGAATTTCAGGATGCCCTGAATCAGGTCTTTCATGTTTCCCCCCAATGGACTCCCAAGCATGTCGAAATGCGCGCCATTGGTCAAAGACCGGATTATTATGATCGCCATTGGCAATACCAATACCGAGAATCATGCTGCTGCGCCACGTTCGCTACTTCCTGGCCGTTGCCGACGCCGGCAATTTCACGCGCGCGGCAGAGGCGCTGCACGTGTCGCAGCCAACGCTGTCGCAGCAGATCCGCCAGCTGGAGGCATCGCTGGGCGCGCCGCTGTTCGATCGCAGCGGCCGCACCGTGCGGCTGACCGACGCCGGCCACGCCTACTACGTGCACGCGCGGCGGGCGCTTCAAGACCTGGAGGCCGGGCAGCGCGCCATTCACGATGTGGGCGAGCTGACGCGCGGCAACCTGCGGCTGGCCATGACGCCCACGTTCACGCCCTACCTGGTAGCGCCACTGATCGTCGCGTTCAACGAGAAGCATCCGAATATCACGCTGAGCCTGCGCGAAATGCCGCAGGAGCGCGTGGAGCCGCTGCTGGCCGACGACGAGATCGACATCGGCATCGCGTTCGACGACATCCACCTGCCCGACCTGGAAGCCACGCCGCTGATCGAGGAACCGCTGGCCTATATGGTGGGCGCCACGCATGCGCTGGCGCGACGGCGAACGGCGCTGGACGCCGCCGCACTGGCTGGCGTATCGATGGCCATGCTGACGCGGGAATTTGCCACGCGCGGCTATATCGCACGCTATTTCGGGGCGCTGGGAATCGAACCGCGTATTACCTTCGAGGCCAACTCGGTGAGTGCCGTGCTGGACGCCGTGCGCAGCGGACGCCATGCCACGGTGCTGCCCGAGGCCATCGCCGCCAGTCATCCCGACCTGCGCATCCTGAAGCTGGCGCGGCCGCTGCCGCCGCGTCACGCGGCGCTGCTGCAGCGCAAAGGCGCCTACCGCACGGCGGCGGCGCGCGCCTTTGTCGAATTCGCGCTTGGTACGTTCAAAGGTCGGGAGTCCCCAGCGCGCGGTTGATGCGCAGCGCGATCAGCGTGCCGGCCACGCCAGACAGCAGGTACAGGCTGACCGCCCCCAGGCCGAACAGCGACGACAGGCCCAGCGCCACCAGCGGCGCGAACGCGGCGCCGAAGAGCCAGCCGAAATCAGTGGTCAGCGCGGCGCCGGTGTAGCGGAAGTTGCGGTCGAAGTTCGACGTCACCACGCCGGCGGCCTGGCCGTACGACAAGCCCAGCAGGCCAAACCCGACCAGGATGAAGATGTCCTGACCCGTCGCGCCGCCGTCGAGCAGCCATGGCGCCGCCAGGCTGAAGACGCCGATCAGCACCGCCATGATGGCCAGCGTGGTGCGCCGGCCAATGCGGTCGGCCAGCCAGCCCGATATCAGCGTACCAATGAAGGCAATGGCCGCGCCGACGATTTCCACCGCCAGCACGTCGGCAATGTCCTGCGTCTTGTGCAGGACCACCCACGACAGCGGAAACACCGTGACCAGGTGGAACAGCGCGTAGCTCGCCAGCGAGGCGAACGCGCCGAGGAAGATATTGAAGCCCTGCGCGTTCACCATCTGCAGCGTGCTGATCGGCTCGAGTTCGTCTTCCTCCAGCAGCCGCGTGTACTCGTGCGTGACCACCAGCCGCAGCCGCGCGAACAGCGCCACCACGTTGATGGCGAACGCCACGAAGAACGGATAGCGCCAGCCCCAGTCGATGAATTCGGCCGGCGTCAGGCTCACATGCAGGAACAGGAACAGCGCGCCGGCCACGATGAACCCGGTGGGCGCGCCAAGCTGGCCCACCATCGCATACCAGCCCCGCTTGTTCTCGGGCGCGTTCAGCGCCAGCAGCGAAGGCAGGCCATCCCACGACCCGCCGAACGCGATGCCCTGCAGAAAGCGGAAAAACGCCAGCAGGTAGATGGCCGCGCTGCCGATCGACGCATACGAGGGCAGGAACGCAATGCCCACCGTGGCGGTACCGAGCAGGAACAGCGATGCCGTGAGCTTGGTGCCACGCCCCCAGCGCCGCTGCACGCGCATGAACAGCGCCGTTCCAAACGGGCGTCCGACAAACGCAAACGAAAAGATCGCAAAGCTGTATAGCAATCCGGCCAGTTCGCTGGCGAACGGGAAATAGACGGTCGGGAAGACCAGCACCGAGGCGATGCCGTAGACGAAGAAGTCAAAGTACTCCGAGGCCCGCCCAATCACCACGCCTGTGGCGATTTCGGCAGGTGCCACCTCGTGGTGGCCGGGCGCCGGAGGTGCAGTCGGCGACGCGCGATGCTGGTGAGACAGACTGGCCATCTGAGAGTCTCCATCAAGTGCGGAAGGAATGTCGTACTGCACTTAAAGTCCCGCAGTAACAAGAATAGCGCCTAAACTGCCATTGGAAATCGAAAGATTGCTACGTCAGTCCAGGTTCGACGTTCATCAAACGCCACTTCCAAGACCATGCCACGCTCCGAAGCTGCAGTGCCGAAGTTAAGTGTGACGGGAAAAGTACTTGCGAGAAGTGCCGCAATCGCCATGCTCCTGGCGCTTGCGGGATGCAGCAACGCGGTGCTGTTATCGCCCTCGGGCGACATGGCGGTCAGGCAGCGTGACCTGATCATCATCGCCACCTGCCTGATGTTGCTGATCATCGTCCCGGTGATCATCCTGACCCTGCTGTTCGCCTGGCGCTACCGGGAAAAGGGCGACGCCCCCTACAGCCCCGAGTGGGACCACTCCACGGTGCTGGAACTGGCCATCTGGGCCGCCCCGCTGCTGATCATCATCGCGCTGGGCGCCGTGACGTGGGTCAGCACCCACCAGCTCGACCCGTACCGGCCGCTCACCCGCATCGACGAGAACCGTCCCGTGACCGCGGACGTCAAGCCGCTGACCGTGGAAGTGGTGGCGATGGACTGGAAGTGGCTGTTCCTCTATCCCGAGCAAGGCATCGCCACGGTCAACGAACTGGCCGCGCCGGTGGATCGGCCCATCGCGTTCCGCATCACCGCCACCTCGGTCATGAACACATTCTTCGTGCCGTCGCTGGCCGGCATGGTCTACGCGATGCCCGGCATGGAGACCAAGCTGCACGCGGTGATCAACAAGGCCGGCGTCTACGAGGGCCTGTCGGGGAACTACAGCGGCGCGGGCTTCTCGCACATGACGTTCAAGTTCCACGGCCTGAGCAACGGCGACTTCGACCGCTGGGTTGCGCAGGCAAAGTCGGCCGGCACGCCGCTCTCGAAAGACGCCTACCTGAAGCTGGCCCAGCCCAGCGAGCGCGAGCCCGTGCAGCGCTACGCCAGCGTGGCGCCGGACCTCTACCACCAGATCCTGAACCGCTGCGTGGACGGCGGAACCTGCATGGCTGACACGATGGCCCAGAACCGCAACCCCAGCCGCCTCAGGTTCGATCCGTCGTCGGCGATCTGCACCGCGAGCAACACCCCGGCCGCCGCGCCGGCGTTCGCGCCAGACGCCGCACCCGGCGACGGCAACCGGCTGCTGCGCTGACGCGCGCCCCGTGCTGCCCCCTGCTGCGCGCGCCGACTGCCCAGCCCGCATTCGTCTTTACCAAAATTCATCGGCCCTGACGGGTCGATACCGGCCCAGGTGACAACCATGCCCGAGCGCTCCGAACTCGCCAACATGATTTTTGGCCGCCTGTCCTGGGAGGCCATCCCGCTGCACGAGCCGATCCTGCTCGCCACCTTCGCGGTGGTGGCGCTGGGGGGCATTGCGCTGGTAGCGCTGCTGACCTACTACCGCGTCTGGGGGTATCTCTGGCACGAGTGGTTCACCAGCATCGACCACAAGAAGATCGGCATCATGTACATGGTCCTGGGCATCATCATGCTGCTGCGCGGCTTTGCCGACGCCGTCATGATGCGGATCCAGCAGGCCATTGCCTTCGGCGACAACCTCGGCTACCTGCCACCGCACCACTACGACCAGATCTTCACGGCGCATGGCGTGATCATGATCTTCTTCGTGGCCATGCCGCTGGTAACGGGGCTCATGAACTTCGTGGTGCCGCTGCAGATTGGCGCGCGCGACGTGGCGTTCCCGTTCCTCAACAACTTCAGCTTCTGGATGACCACCGGCGGCGCCATCCTGGTGATGATGTCGCTGTTCGTGGGCGAGTTCGCGCGCACCGGCTGGCTTGCCTATCCACCGTTGTCAGGCATCCTGCACAGTCCCGACGTAGGCGTGGACTACTACATATGGGCGCTACAGGTGGCCGGGGTGGGCACACTGCTATCGGGGATCAACCTGCTGGTGACCATCGTCAAGATGCGCGCACCGGGCATGACGCTGATGCGCATGCCCATCTTCACGTGGACGTCGCTGTGCACCAACGTGCTGATCATCGCCGCGTTCCCGGTGCTTACCGCGGCACTGGCGCTGCTGTCGCTGGACCGCTACGTCGGCACCAACTTCTTCACGGTGGACCAGGGCGGCAGCGCCATGCTGTACGTGAACCTGATCTGGATCTGGGGCCACCCCGAGGTGTACATCCTCGTGCTGCCCGTGTTCGGCATCTACTCCGAGGTCACGGCCACGTTCAGCCGCAAGCGCCTGTTCGGTTACGCGTCGATGGTCTACGCCACGGTGGTGATCACGGTGCTCTCGTACCTGGTATGGCTGCACCACTTCTTCACGATGGGGTCGGGCGCCAGCGTGAACTCGTTCTTCGGGATCACGACGATGATCATCTCGATTCCGACCGGGGCCAAGATCTTCAACTGGCTGTTCACGATGTACCACGGCAAGATCAAGTTCGAGGCGCCGATGATGTGGACCGTCGGCTTCATGGTCACGTTCGTGATTGGCGGCATGACCGGCGTGCTGCTGGCGGTGCCCCCGGCTGACTTCGTGCTGCACAACAGCCTGTTCCTGATTGCCCATTTCCACAACGTGATCATCGGTGGCGTGCTGTTCGGGCTGATGGCCGGCATCTACTACTGGTTCCCGAAGGCGTTCGGCTTCCGGCTGGTGGCGTCGTGGGGCAAGGCGTCGTTCTGGTTCTGGCTGTCGGGCTTCTACTTCGCGTTCATGCCGCTGTACTGGCTGGGCCTGCTCGGCGTGACGCGCCGCGTGAACCATTTCGACGATCCCTCGCTGCAGATCTGGTTCCTGATTGCCGCGTTTGGCGCGTTCCTGATTGCGTGCGGCATTGCCTGCTTCATCATCCAGCTGGTGGTCAGCTTCATGCGCCGCGAGGAACTGCGCGACACCACCGGCGACCCGTGGAACGGCCGCACGCTGGAATGGTCCACCTCGTCGCCGCCGCCGCAGTACAACTTCGCGTTCACGCCCGTGGTGCACGACACCGACGCCTGGTGGCAGATGAAGCAGCACGGCTACAAGCGTCCGCTGGAGGGCTTCATCCCGATCCACATGCCGAAGAACACCGCGGCGGGCATCGTGCTGGCGGGCCTGTCCACGGTGATGGGCTTCGCGCTGATCTGGCACATCTGGTGGCTGGCGGCGGTCTCGTTCGCGGCCATCATCATTGCGGCGATCATCCACACCTTCAACTACAAGCGCGACTACTACATCCCGACCGACGACGTGGTCCGGACCGAGGCAGCGCGCACCCAACTGATGGCTGGCCATGGCTGATACGACCCTCCCCCTCCATGCGAACGGTTCTGCCGCGGCGGACGACGTGCCGCCGGGCGGCTACCAGTTCCACCTGACCGAGGAACACCACCCGGAGAACGGCACGCTGCTCGGGTTCTGGCTTTACCTGATGAGCGACTGCCTGATTTTCGCGTGCCTGTTCGCCGCCTATGGCGTGCTGGGCCGCGAATACGCGGGCGGCCCCACCGGCGCCGAGCTGTTCGAGCTGCCGCTGGTGGCGCTGAACACCTCGTTCCTGCTGCTGTCGTCGATCACCTACGGCTTTGCGATGCTGCAGCTGCAGCAGAACCGCGTGGCGGGCACGCAAATCTGGCTGGCCATCACGGGCCTGTTCGGCGCCGCGTTCCTGGCCGTGGAGCTGTATGAGTTCGCGCACCTGATCCACGAGGGCGCGGGGCCCACGCGCAGCGCCTTCCTGACGTCGTTCTTCGCGCTGGTCGGCACGCACGGGCTGCACGTGACGTTCGGCATGGTCTGGCTGATCGTGCTGATGGTGCAGGTGGGGAAGCACGGGCTGATCACGGCGAACAAGCGCCGGCTGTTCTGCCTGTCGATGTTCTGGCACTTTCTGGACGTCGTCTGGATCGGCGTCTTTACCTTCGTCTACCTGATGGGAACGCTGCCATGAGCGCACCAGACCATGCACTGAACGGGCACGGCCATGACCATGGCCATCATGAAGAGGACATCGGGCCGCACGCCACGCTGGGCGGCTACCTTACCGGCTTCGTGCTGTCGGTGTTCCTGACGGCGATACCGTTCTGGCTCGTGATGGGGAACGTCTTCGAGAAGTCATCGACCACGGCCGTGGTGATCCTGCTGATCGGCGCGGTACAGATCGTCGTTCATATGATCTTCTTCCTGCATATGAACGCGAAGTCTGAGGGGGGGTGGAACATGCTGTCGCTGATGTTCACGCTCACGCTGGTGGTCATCACCCTGTCGGGCTCCCTCTGGGTGATGTACCACCTGAACAGCAACATGATGCCTTCGATGCAACACAAGGCACCGGCTGGCGAAGTGGGCGGCAAGATTGTGCCGCCCAAGACCCAGTAGTCGTTTCCGCTGGCGCTGTTGCCGGGGCGGCTCAGGCCGCCAGGCGGAAGGTGGCCACGGCTTCCTTGAGCCGCTGGGCCTGCTCTTCGAGCGAGCCCGCGGCCGCCGCGGCCTGTTCCACCAGCGCGGCATTCTGCTGCGTCACGGTGTCCATCTGCGTGACGGCCGTGTTCACCTGCTCGATGCCGGCGCTCTGCTCGGCGGACGCCGCGCTGATCTCGCCCATGATGTCGGTCACGCGCTTCACCGCGCTCACGATCTCGTCCATGGTCTGACCCGCCTGCGCCACCAGCGCCGAGCCGCGCTCCACGCGATCGGCGGAATCCCCGATCAGCGTCTTGATTTCCTTGGCGGCGTTGGCGCTGCGCTGCGCCAGGCTGCGCACCTCGCCGGCCACCACCGCAAAGCCGCGGCCCTGTTCGCCGGCACGTGCCGCTTCCACGGCGGCGTTCAGCGCCAGGATATTGGTCTGGAATGCGATGCCTTCGATCACCGAGATGATGTCCACCACCTTGCGCGACGAGGTGTTGATCTCGTCCATCGTATGCACCACCTGGCCCACCACGTCGCCGCCCTGGGTGGCCACCTCGGAGGCATTCACGGCCAGCGCGCTGGCCTGACGGGCGTTGTCGGCGTTCTGGCGCACGATGCTGGTCAGCTCCTCCATGCTCGACGCGGTCTCTTGCAGCGAGGCTGCCTGTTCCTCGGTGCGTTGCGACAGGTCGGTGTTGCCGGCGGCAATCTGGCTGGTGCCCGAGGCAATCGACTCGGTGCCGTTGCGCACTTCCTTCACGATGCCGAGGATGTTGCCGTTCATCTCGCGCAGCGCATCCAGCAGCTGGCCGGTCTCGTCCTGGCTGTCCACCTCGATGCGGCTGGTCAGGTCGCCGGCGGCCACGGTGCGGGCAAAGCCCACGGCGCGATGCAGCGGGCGCGTGATGCCGATGGTCAGCCACCATGCGAATGCCACGCCAATCGCCAGCGCAATCAGGCCCAGCGTGATCAGGCCATTGCGCGCGTTTTCATAGATACGGTTGATCTCGACGGCGGTGGCGTCGATGGCGCCGCGCTGGATGTCGAGCAGTTTCTGGATCTCGGCCAGGTAGGCGTCGCCGGCCGGCACGAACTCGGTCTCCAGCACCTTGTTGGCCTCGTCGGTCAGGCCCTCGGCCTTGAGCTTGGTGATCTTGTCGCGCGAGTCGTTGTACGGGTTGCGCACCACCTGGATCTTCTTGAAAGCGGCCTTTTCCTCGTCCGTGACGAGGCGCGGCTCGATCTTGTCGCGCAGTTCGGCAATGGCCTTCACCGAGTACGCGGTCTCGGCCGAGAAGAACGCGCCCAGCGACGGGTCGCCGCTACGCGCCACGGCCGTCGTGCGGCGCACGCTGGCGTACATCAGCCGGTACCAGTCGCTCACCAGCCGCTCCTTGGCCAACGGATCCTGCATCATCGCGTGCGTACGACCCGCAACTTCCTGCAATCGCACCACGCCAAGCACGGTCATCAACGTGGACAACAGCAACACCACGCCAAAGCCGATGCCAAGGCGCACACCAATACCAAGATTCTTCATTGCTTCTACCTGATTGATTGGTTCGTGGCAGGCCGACGCTCACAAGCGCGCCCGGCCGCTCCTCCTGCGTCAGCCGGGCGGGTCAATGTACGCTCGGCCAGACATTGGAAGACCTAACGGCCGCGCGTAGAAGAAACTTGAGCAAAAAATCAGGGAAAACGCCGATTGCGGGCGCTAATCGGCATTGAAAGCCAACTGTAATGTTGACGCTTATGTTTGGTGCGGCGACGGCTTGGTGGCGCTGAACCAGTAGGGAATCAGCGAGAGCGCTACCACGGCCACGGCCGACAGGAAGATTGCCGAATAGGTATGCGCCACGGGCCAGGCGCGTACCTGTCCGAGGTTGGCGATCAGGCCGAAGCCCCACGAGGTGAGCGCCGAGCCCAGGAACACGAACGTGTTGAGCAGGCCCAGCCCGCGCCCGCGCTTGGCCGGCGGAATCAGCGCGCGGCCCTGCGCCATCACCAGCGGATGGAGCATGCCGATGGTCGACAGCAGCGCCATCATGCCCACGCCCGGCACCACGCCGGCATCGGGGAACAGCGTGAGCAGGATGCCGCCCACCATCGCCAGGCAGGCCCAGCCGCCGATCGTCGCCTTGAGCGTGGTACGCCGCACCAGCACCGGCAGCACGAACGCCGTGGCGAAGCCGGCCAGGCTGAGCAGCGTCAACGCCACGCCGCGCGTGCCGGCCTGCAGGCCAAACACATCGGCCAGGTAAGGCCCGCTCCATGCATTGCGGAAACCGGTGCCCGCCGCCATGGCCACACACAGCGGAATCAGCAGCCACAGCGGCGCCATCGCGAGCAGCTTCACGCTCTCGCCCAGCAGCGCGCCCATGGGCGTCTGGCGCGCCTGCGCATGGCCGCTGTCGCGCACATGGCGCCACACGCCGTAGCACGCACCCACCATGCCCAGCGCCGAGATGGCCAGGGACGGCCGCCAGCCGAAGTGCTGCGAGAACCAGCCCAGCGGCGCCGTGGCGCACAGCGCGCCGATCATGCCCAGCGCATTGGACCGGCTCACCACGCGCATGTACGCCTTTTCCGACAGTTGCTCGGACGCATAGTGCAGCAGCCCCATGAAGACCGGCGCACAGGCCAGCCCCAGGCCCAACTGGGCCACGATGGCCACGCCGCCCGTGGGCGCCAGCACGAAGCCGATGGCCGATACCGCGCCCACGCCCAGCAGCCACGCGGTGGGCCGCCCCACGCCATAGCGGTCGAAGGCGATGCCAACCGGAATCTGCGCAACGGCGAAGGAGAGGAAGAAGCACGATGACAGCGCGCCGAAGCCAGCCGGCGACAACCCGAAATCGTGCTGGAGTTCCGGCGCGATCACGGCCAGGCAACTACGGTAGAACTGGCTGAGGATGAACGCGAAGGTCAGCAGCGCGATGCCGCGCGCAGCGATGCGTTCCTGATCTGCGAGGAAAGCGGGCGAAAGCCGGTCTGCGGCCGGTTCTGTTGCCGGGGAGGTCATTGATGCGGGTCGTGGAGGGGCGCCTGGCCCATTTTTGGCGACCATTCTACGTGGCCCAGGCCGGCGATTGCATACAAGGGCAATAAAAGCGGTCGATCACCGCCCGCTGTTTCCGCCTGGCAATTCCGCCTGGCAACCTCGCGTTAGGGCGCCGCGCCGGGCGTGCGGCCCAGCTTGCAGCCCCGGTCCAGGAAATCGCTCGCGTGCCCCTTGGCGCCGCTGGCGCGGTCCACCGGCTCGTCCACCACCACAAACCCCGGCGTGCCGCCGGGCGGCCGTACGTAGGTCACGAACACGCCGCGGTCGGCAATATCGCCGCCCACGTCTTGCCGCACCACCCGGAACGGGTTCACCGGCAACGTCGACTGGTCCGCCGGAATCAGCACCGCGCGCACCGGCTTGCCGTCGAAGCGCAGGTCGCGCCATTGCGTGCCGATATCGCCGGCCGCCAGAAAATCGCGCGCGCGTTCGCTGATGCAGTCGAGGTGGATGTGAAGCTGGTCCTGGCTGCGCGAGGCGCGGGCATTGATGGCCAGCCCCACCAGCGTGTCCGGCAGCGGCCGCCCGATCGCCGTGGCCACGGTGCCGCGCGCCTGCCAGCCGAACGCCCAGGCATTGCGCTGGCCGTCCTGCCATACGCGCGGGTCGTCCACGCCGGCCACGGTTTCGTCCGGGATGACCAGGTAGTGCGAGGCCCCGATCATGTCCTTGTACAGCACGAAGCCCTGCTGGCGATCGACGATGACGCAATCTGCATGTGTGGGCGCGGCGGCGGCCAGGCAGCGCTCCTGCACGTTTTTCCAGAGGGAATCGCGGGAAAAACCGCCGACCAGGCGTTCGAGGAAGCCAGACTCGGCACGAAGCGGCCCCGACACCAGCGCGAGGGGTGCCAGGCAGCACAACAGCAATCGTTTCATTACGGGGAGAGGCGAAGCGTGTCAGCGCGCGGTGCGACCACCGTAGTACGTGCCGTTGCGCGGATTCGAAACCATGTAGTGATGGTTGCGGGCCCAGCGCTGGGCAGCCAGGAAGGCGTCGGGTTCACGCTGACTCCATGCACTGACCATCAGCGGCGAAGCATCATCCTCGGTATTGAGGTAGACCGCCGCCCGATGCAGTGGGCCCCGATCAGGGGATCCGGGAATCGTCGTGGTTCGAATCGTCACGCGCATCAGATCAATTCTTGAAGCCCAGATGTCACGATTATGCATACCTGCCCGTGACATGTGAATGACCCTGTGGCGGCCACGCCGCGCATGTGGACAGTTCTTTTCCTAAGCTGGTCAGACGGCCGCGCCAGACCGGGCTTTCCGGGCGGGTGCGGGTAATTCCCAACGTGGCGTGCACGCCACGGATTCATGGTTCAGGAGGATCAGACGATGACGCAATCGTCCACGCTCACCCCCGCCAAGGCACTGGCCGAACGCAATCGCGCGCACTTTCCGAACGAAACCACCGCCTACCGGCAGGCCCGCAATGCGCTGCTGGCCGAGGAAATCGAACTGCGCCGCCATGTGGAACGCGTGGCGCAGATGCGCCGCGCACTGCCGCCGGGCGGCGAAGTGCAGAAGACCTATCACTTCACCGGCGAAAACGGGCCGGTCACACTGGCCGAACTGTTCGGCGACAAGGACACGCTGGTGGTCTACAGCTACATGTTCGGCCCGCAACGCGAGAAGCCCTGCCCGATGTGCACCTCGCTGATGGCCGCGTGGGAGGGCAAGGTGCCCGACATCGAACAACGCGTGGCGCTGGCCATGGTGGCGCGCTCGCCCATCGACCGGCTGAAGGCCGCCAAGGCCGCGCGCGGCTGGACGCAGCTGAAGGTGTTTGCCGACACCGATGGCGATTTCACGCGCGACTACGTGAGCGCCGATGATGAAGACATGCCGGCCTATACCGTCTTCACGAAGCGCGACGGCAAGATTCGTCATTTCTACAGCATCGAGATGAGCGGCGACATGGCCGACCCAGGACAGGACCCGCGCGGCGCCCCCGACCCCGACCCACTCTGGACGCTGCTCGACACCACGCCCGAGGGGCGCGGCAACTGGTACCCGAAGTTGCAGTACGAGAAGCACTAGCGACACGCGGTTGGCCGATGATTGGTTGGAGCGCTGGGGCAATGCGGTTCCTTTCAGGACAAGTCGCGATTTGAAGCACCCGCCCTCTCCCCCGCCCCCGCTCCCGCACGGCGGGAGAGGGGCGCGCATAACGGCATCCGCAATGGGTACAATGCGCCGTCCCATCGTCTGCCCATCGCGCCATGCCTACCCCCAACCGGGCCTTCCTGCTCGGCCCGTTGCTCAAGGGAGTCTCCCGTTCGTTCTACCTGACGCTGCGCATCCTGCCCGTGGGCATGCGCGATCCGGTGGGGCTGGCCTATCTGCTGGCGCGCGCGGCCGATACGATTGCCGATACGTCGCTGATTCCGCCCGCGCAACGGCTCGACCTGCTGCTGGCCCTGCGCCAGCGCGTGAATAACAACGACCACCACGACGACGATGGCGCGCTCGCGCGGCGGCTTGCCGTCGAGGTAGCAGGCCAGCAGGTGGATACCGGCGAGAAAGTGCTGCTGGAATCGATCGGCCCCGCGCTCGACGTCCTGGCGCAACTGCAGCCCGCCGACCGCAGCGCCGTGCAGGGCATCGTCACCACGCTGACCGAAGGCATGGAATTCGACCTGCGGACCTTCCCCGACGAACGCTCCGGCGAGGTGGCCGCGCTGCCGGCGATGGCCGACCTGGACCGCTATACCTATCTGGTAGCCGGCTGCGTGGGCGAGTTCTGGACCACCATGACCGACATGCATCTGCCCGGCACGCTCAAGGCGCCGCTCGGCACGATGCTGGCGCGCGGCGTGCGCTTCGGCAAGGCGCTGCAGATGGTGAACGTGCTGCGCGACTGCGGCAAAGACCTGCGCATCGGCCGCTGCTACCTGCCCCTGGAAGTGCTCCACCGCCATGGGCTGACACCGCAGGATCTGCTCGATCCGACAAACTCGCAGCGCGCCCAGCCGATGTGCGCGGAGTTGATCCGCTTTGCACTGGGGCATTTCCAGGAGGCAATCGCCTATACGTTCGCGCTGCCGCGCACGGCCATCCGGCTGCGCCTGGCCTGCCTGTGGCCGATCCTGATCGGGCTGGAGACACTGGCGCTGCTGGCCGAGAATCCCGCCTGGCTGGACCCCGCCCGCGTCAGCAAGGTCGACCGCAATACCGTGTATCGGGTGCTGTGGCGTAGCACGGCGCTTGTGATGTCAGACACCGCGCTGCGTAGCTGGATGAACCGGCTCGTCGCGCGGATCGAGGCGCGCTTGCGCTGAAGCAGGCCAGGCCGCCACCTCCGGCCTCTCCGGCCTTTCCCGCCTTTTCCCGGCCCCTGTTTTCTCTTATGATGCCGCCCACCATGGCGGCTGGCGCAGAGGAGACTGCTGGCCGTCGAACTCCGCTCGACGCCTCACGAGGGCCCGGGCGCATGTCATTAATGTCCAGTCAATCGCATACAACAGAAGAAGGCGCGCACGCGCCCGGGCTGCGCCGCACCCTGCGCGCACGCCATCTCACCATGATCGCCATCGGCGGCTCCATCGGTACCGGCCTGTTCGTGGCGTCGGGCGCCACCATCGCGCAGGCCGGCCCCGGCGGCGCACTGGCCGCGTACATCCTGATCGGCGCGATGGTCTATTTCCTGATGACCAGCCTCGGCGAGCTTGCGGCCTACATGCCGGTGTCGGGCTCGTTCGCCACCTACGGCGCGCGCTATGTGGACGAAGGCTTCGGCTTCGCGCTGGGCTGGAACTACTGGTACAACTGGGCCGTGACCATTGCGGTGGAGCTGGCCGCCGCGCAGCTCGTCATGCAGTACTGGTTTCCCGATACGCCGGGCGTGCTGTGGAGCGCGCTGTTCCTGGGCCTGATGTTCGCGCTCAACGCCATCTCGGTGCGCGGCTTCGGCGAGGCCGAGTACTGGTGTGCGCTGATCAAGGTGGTGACCGTCATCGCGTTCATCGTCATTGGCACGCTGATGATCTTCGGCATCATGCGCGGCGATTTCGCGCACGTGAACGGCCTGGCCAACCTGACCACGGGCGATGCGCCATTCGTCGGCGGGCTGCCCGCACTGATCGGCGTGGCCATGATCGCGGGCTTCTCGTTCCAGGGCACGGAGCTGATTGGCGTGGCCGCGGGCGAGTCTGCCGATCCGGCCAGGAACATTCCGCGCGCGGTGCGCCAGGTGTTCTGGCGCATCCTGCTGTTCTACGTGCTGGCCATCCTGATCATCGGCATCCTGATTCCGTACACCGACCCAAGCCTGCTCAAGACCGACGTGGAAACCGTGGGCGTGAGCCCGTTCACGCTGGTGTTCCGCCACGCCGGCCTGGCGTTCGCGGCCGGCGTGATGAACGCGGTGATTCTGACGGCGGTACTGTCGGCCGGCAACTCGGGCATGTATGCGTCCACGCGCATGCTCTACAACCTGGCCACCGAGGGCCGCGCGCCGCGCATCTTCGCGCAGCTGACCCGCAACGGCGTGCCGCTGATGGCGCTGCTGGCCACCACGGCGGTGGGCGCGCTGTGCTTCCTGACGTCGCTGTTCGAGAGCAAGTCGGTCTACCTGTGGCTGCTGAACCTGTCGGGCATGACCGGCTTCATCGCCTGGCTCGGCATCGCGGTCAGCCACTATCGCTTCCGCAAGGGCTTCGTGGCGCAGGGGCTGGACCTGAACCGGCTGCCCTACCGCTCGCCGTTCTTCCCGTATGGCCCGATCTTCGCGTTCGCGCTGTGCATGATCGTGACGCTGGGGCAGAACTACCAGGCCTTCGCCGAAGGCAACATCGACTGGGTGGCCGTGACCGCCACCTATGTCGGCATTCCGATCTTCCTGCTGATCTGGCTGGGCTACCGCATCGCGCGCAAGACGCGCTTCGTGCGCTACGCCGAGATGGAATTCCCGCCGCTGCCCCAGGCCAGCGCCGACGCCTCCGGGCGCGGCGTGGCCACGGCAGCCGGTGAATAAGGCGCCGCCCCGGGCGTCATCGACAACACCATAAGAACACACAGCACAACAACAAGGAGTCATCTTGAAGAAGTCCATTCGCACGAGCCTGCTGGCACTGGCCGCCATGGCGGCCCTGCATGCCCACGCCGCCCCCACGCTGGTGGAATCAGTCCAGGGCTACACGCTGCAGAACGACAAGATCACCCGCTTCAGCGGTCTGGTCTTCGACCAGGGCAAGGTGCTGGCCACCGGCGACGCCGCCGCGCTGCGCGCCAGGTACCCCGAGGCAAAGCGCATCGACGGCCAGGGCAAGACGCTGCTGCCGGGCCTGATCGACGCCCACGGCCACGTGTTCCGCCTGGGCTTCAAGACCACCGAGATCTCGCTGTCCGGCACCAAGGACTTGCAGGAAGCACAGGGCATCATCCGCGCCTACGGCCAGAAGAACCCGCAGCGCCAATGGCTGCTGGGCTACGGCTGGAACCAGGTGAACTGGAAGCTGGGCCGCTTCCCGACCGCCGCCGAACTCGATGCCGCCGTGTCTGACCGCCCGGCCCGCCTGGTACGCGTGGACGGCCATGCCGCATGGCTCAACACCAAGGCCCTGCAGGCGGCAGGCATCACGCGCGACACGAAAGACCCGGCCGGCGGCCGCATCGAGCGCGACGCCAACGGCAACCCCACCGGCGTGCTGGTGGACAAGGCCATGGCGCTGGTCAACAACGTGATTCCGGCCTACACCGACGATGACCGCCGCGCCGCGCTGGCCGCCGCCGTCGCGCACATGAACGCGCTGGGCCTGACGGCCGTGGGCGATGCCGGTGTCACCGTGGCCGACGACCGCATCTATCGCGAGTTCGCCGACCAGGGCAAGCTCACCACCCGCATCTACGGCATGATTCGCGACACCGGCGATGACTTCAAGGCGCTGTCGAGCAAGGGTCCGCTGATCGGCTATGGCAACGACCGCTACTACCTGCGCGCCGTGAAGCTCTACGGCGATGGCGCACTGGGCAGCCGTGGCGCCGCGCTGATGGACCCGTACTCCGACGACCACGCGCACAGCGGCCTGCTGTTCATGACCGATGCGGCAATGCAGGCAGCCGTGAAGACCGCCATCAAGGCCGGCTACCAAGTCAACGTGCACGCAATCGGCGACAAGACCAACCACCAGGTGCTGGACGCCATGGAAGTGGCCTACAAGGAAGTGGGCGGCCGCGAACTGCGCAACCGCATCGAGCACGCCCAGGTGGTATCGCTGCCGGACATCCCGCGCTTCAAGAAGCTGGACCTGATCGCGTCGATGCAGCCCACGCACGCCACCAGCGACATGAACATGGCCGAAGACCGCATCGGCCACGAGCGCATCAAGGGCGCCTACGCCTGGCAGACGTTCCTGAAGCAGGGCACCGTGATTGCCGGCGGCTCCGACTTCCCGGTGGAATCGGCCAACCCGTTCTACGGCCTGCACGCAGCCGTGACCCGCACCGACCATGAAGGCCGCCCGATCAAGGGCTGGCACCCCGAGGAAGCCATGACGCTGCCGCAAGCATTCCGCGCCTTCACGCTGGACGCCGCCTACGCCGAGCACCAGGAAAAAACGCTGGGCTCGCTCGAAGCCGGCAAGTGGGCCGATTTCATCGTGGTGGACCGCGACCTGTTCAAGGTGCCCGCATCGGACATCTGGAAGATCCAGGTGCTGGAAACGTGGGTAGCAGGTGAGCGGGTGTTTGCGAAGGGCGGGGAGTCTGCGCAGCGCTGATTTGCTACACCCCGATGCTTGATGCCGCAACGCAGGACACCCTGCGTTGCATCGCACCCCAAAGGTTGGACTTTGGTCTGACGTTTGGGGTGTTTTTCAACGTCAACCATAAGGGATTGCTGAAGCGACGCGCGTCGCGCGCGGCATCACGCCTCACCGTATGCAACAAGCTCCCACTCCACCGCAAAAGACCGTTGGCGCATTCCTAGCAGGTCATCCATCCACCCAAACGGACGCGGGTCGTAGCCCGTCATCGGTGGCAGGAGATCCCCTCGCGTGAAGCTGCGCTTTGCGCCGGAAAAGATTCCCACCGCCGCCTGCACGCACCACACGCCTGTTTGCGGACAACGCTCCCCACTGGCCACCTTGGTGCCCAGTGGCAGGGCATCCGGTCCGCCCTGCGGTTCATCGTCTTCTGCGCGCTTTGCCGCGTCGGCCAGCGGCAGGCCGGTAGCCGGATCCAGATGCTTGGCCTGGCTCATCCGGTTGACGAGTTCTTCCGATGGCTTCACCGGAGGCACCGCAGCGTCCTGTTCCTTCTGCCATTGGAACGTGCCGTCCCACGGCGGCAGCTTGGCCGGTGGCAAGGGCACGATCTGGTCGATGTCGGGGATTTTAGGGTTGCGGCCTTCGTTCCTGTCGATGAACTGTCCGATCAGCTCGTAACGACGGACCCGCTCAGGGTCAAAGGGAAGCGCAAGGTAATAGAGACTGTCAGAAGGCGGAGGTCCATCGAAGCCGTGCTGCAATGAAAGCGCGGCAAGCGTCTCTCCGGCCGCTACACCCTTCTGGTATGCCGCCACGGCTTCGGCAAAGTGCCCGTTGCCACTTAGGTTGGTGCCCAACTTGCTTGCGGCCTTGCCGTGCCCCTGATCAGACGCGCACTGACGCATCTGCCTGGCAACCTCCGGCGCATTGTCAATCGGCGCCAGCAAATTGCCGACGTAGAACTGCGCTTCGGCATTGCCAAGGTCCGCCGCCTTGCGGAAATAGCGTAACGCCATCTCCCCATCCTGCTTCAGGCCAAAGCCAAGGTTCAGGTAATAGCCGATATCGTAGTAGCCCGACGGCACACCCGCATCGACTAACTGGCTTGCCAGATCGACACTTTCCTTGCTGGCCAGCGGAGAATACGCCAGCCCCTGTGACACCAATAGCTGCAGGTTGCTGTTGGCCTTGTAGTGGCCGTGCGCGGCAGCGATGCGATAGTACTTAGCCACCTCATTGAAATCCTTCGCCCCACGGCGCTTCTGCAGGTAGCGCGCATACTGGAATAGCGCGTCGGCATCCGGATCGAGCGGCGGCAGATGGTCCGCCTCATACGCACAGGTGAACGCCAGGTTGGCGCGGATGTTAGCCAGATCGGGAACGGTGCGCATGGGCGGAATTTCCTTGGAACAAGCAGCCAGCGTCGAAGCGGTGAGCACTATCGCGAGCAAGGTCTTGATAAGCCCAACCGCATTGAACGACGCCAGCGAGGATGCAGCGGCAGTGGCCAAGCCTGGCACCTTCAGGCAGTACGCCTGGCGTCCAGTCAATCCCCTGCCCAGCGCACTGGCATAGCCCTGAACAGCTTCCGCCCAATCCGACATGCATTGCGCTCCGACGTGCGTTGATCGAACCCTCTCGAGCCGCCGTGCATCGTTCGGTGCATGGACGGTGGCTGCGGACGTTAATCGATCTCTGCGCGCGAAGGAATGGCCGGCGGCTGGAAATCACATCGGTTTTGAATTCCCGCACGACGATGCTTGAATTCGGCTTAATCCGATATCGCTGTTGCAGATAAAGCGGTATTGAGGCGCGCAAAAACAGAAAAGCCGAGTCCTGTGCAATACAGGACCCGGCCTTTGGTTGTCCCTGCTGGCCTGGAAACGTTACGAGGTCAGTTCAGAGCGAAGCTTTCTCAAGCGGAAAACTACTGCGCGGCTGCCGCCGGTGCCTTCTTCTGCGACTTGCTGGACGACTTCTTCTTCGTCGCCTTGCTGTCGGTCAGCGCCGACGCCGTGCCCTGGTTGGCGCCCTGGGTGTACGGGTCGAACTTGTCGCCGGCCCGTGCAGCGTCGGGGGTGTAGCCATCCTTGTTCGACACGCGCGCCGGATCCGGCACATAGCCGTCCTTGTTGGTGGTGCGCATGTTGTAGTCATAGCGGTCGGCAGGATTGGCCGGGCCGGCCGCCAGTGCCAGACCGGGGATGCATACCGCCACTGCCAATGCCATCGTGAACGCCTTCATCGGATTCTCCATGCACAAGACTGTTGATGAGTGCCGGGCGGCAGAATCCGCACGGCCACAGTCAAGGGTAGGCGTCAGATATCCAAAACGCCATCACTGACGTCGAATGGTCGCGTTGCCATCGTGCGAATTGGCAAAAGGCCTACGGTGCACCAAAGACGACAGTGTCAGGGGCGCAACAGGTCGAACCCCGCCAGGGCGACCACGCCGCTGAGCACGTCGGTGGACATGGCGCCATTTCCGACGATGAGAATGGCGGCGGCGGCCCACGTGGTGGCGCAGAAGAGGTAGAAACGCTTGTTCATGATGCGGCCGATGCGGCGGGAGAGACGAAAGACGCTGAAGGGGCGCTTGCCGGAAGGTGGCGATGCTGCCCGTGCCTTGAAGATAGGCGAAATCGGGCGTCAGTATAAACCCGGATATCGAAGCCTTTCAGCAGTGCTTTCGGGACGACACATCAGGTGCAGGATGCGCCGCAAACACCCCTAATACGTGCGGCTCAATGCACCCCATCACAGCACTACAGCAGCGCCGGCACCGCGCTGGAAAGCATGGCGATGCCCGACCCCGTCAGCAGCGTCAGCACGATGCGCCGGAAGGTCAGGTCGCTGATGCCGAGATAGACCCGCGTGCCGATCAGCGTGGGAATCAGCATGGCTGGCGCCACGATGGCGAACTTCGGCAGCATGTCGCGCGTGACGAGCCCGGAGCCAACGTAGACAGCCATCGTCACGATCAGCGCGCCCAGGTTGAAGTTCTGGATCACCACGCGTTGCTTGTCCTTGTCGAAGCCGCGCAGCGTGCACCAGAGCGTGGGCACCACGCCGGTGAAGCCGCCGATGCCACCCATGATGCCGCCGATGGCGCCCGCCACGGCATCTGCCACGCGGCCGCCGTGCCGGATGTTCGGCATGCGCGCGGCAAACAGCATCAGCGGGCAGAACACCACCAGCATCACGCCGAGGCAAAGCTTGAAAAGATGGATGTCCAGCCGGGGCAGCAGGCTCACGCCGATCGGAATGCCGACCACCCCGCCAATCAGGAATGGCAGCACCGTGGCCAGTTGAAACTTGCGGCGCACAGAGAACGCCGCCAGCACCTGGCCGGTCAGCGCACCGAATACCGACATGGCGGCGGCTTCGCGCGGCTCCACGCCCCAGGCCCAGAACGACATGGCCACCATGCCGAACGCAAACCCGGACAGCCCCTGGACAAACCCGGCGACGATGGCACCGAGGGCGATGATGAGCACAACGGAATCCATGCGGGGAATGTCTCTTGTTCTTGTTGTGATGGATGCGCGCCCCTCTCCCGCCGTGCCGGAGAGGGGCGCAAACAACCGAATGCGACAATCAGCCGCCGATGCCCAGCAGTTCCACTTCGAAGTTCAGCGTTGCGTTCGGCGGGATCGTGCCCGGCACGCCGCGCGCGCCATAGGCCGTCGATGCCGGGCAGGTCAGCTTGACCTTGCCGCCCACCTGCATCTTCTGCACGCCTTCGGTCCAGCACGGGATCACGCGGTTCAGCGGGAACGAGATCGGCTGGCCACGCTTGTACGAGCTGTCGAACTCGGTGCCATCGGTCAGCGTGCCGCGATAGTGCACCTTGACCGTGTCGGTGGCCTTGGGCGAGGCGCCCGTGCCCTTGGTCACGGTGTCCACCACCACGCCCGAGGGCAGCGTTTCGGCGGCGGCAATGCCCGAGGCCGTCAGCGCAACGGCGGTCGTAGCGGCGGCGAGAAGAAGAGAGATAGTCTTCATGAAATTCTGTCGTGTCGGTTATCGGGAAACCGCCCGTCCGCACGATGCACGGTGGGCGCCAGCCAGCAAGTGTAACGCCATGCCGGCCGGCGCCTGCCGTTCCGGTTACGACGTCAGGCCCATGGCCGGATCACTCACCGCATCCTTGCCGGTCTCGATGCGGCCGGCAATACGGCGACGCAGCGACGGCGCAATGTCGCAGCTGATCTCGAAGTCGTACCAGTTGCCGCTATCGCCCAGCGTCCACGTCAGCTCGCCCACCTTGCCGGCTTCCACCTTCTGGCTCCAGGGCCCATCGGTGCGATACGCCTTGGCGGTGGCGCCAAACGTGCAGGCCTGGGTGCCGCGGTTGTACAGCTTGACCTGCAGCACCGGCGGATCGCACGGCTCGTAGCAGACCTGGATTTCCGCCGCGCTCGCCGAGGCCTCGGTAAGGTCGCCGATGAACTCGCGGTGGTAGCCGTTCGGGCCCAGCACCCAGAGGTCGTACTTGCCGTTGTCGGCCGCCACGTTCCACATGCCGTCCAGGCTCTTGCCCGCCTCCACCACGTAGCGGCGCGGAATGGCGTCGAGGTGCAGCTTGTCGTAGACGTGGAACACCGCACCGCCGGTGCCGGTGTTCGAGAACATCAGCGTCACGGTCCTGGCGCCGGCATCGGTACGCGACGTGGTGTGCAGCTCGTACGGCAGCGCACGCGACGGGCGCGTGCCGGTGGCCTGCGTCGGCGCCAGCGGTGTGGCCGGCACCGGAATCGCGGCCGAGGCTTTCTGCGACAGGGCCAGCGCGTCCACCGCCACCTTCGTCGTGCGGCCAGCCAGCGTGGGCAGCGCCTGGGTGTTCGGATTGACGAAGTTCAGGGCGGAGGTCAGGTCACCGCAAATCGCGCGGCGGTACGCGCCCACCTGCGGCTCCTTCACGCCGAAGCGCTTTTCCAGGAAGAGCAGCGTCGAGGTGTGATCGAACACCTGCGAGTTGACCCAGCCACCCCGGCTCCACGGCGACACCACCCACATCGGCACGCGCGGGCCGGGGCCGTAGGGCTTGCCGTCCATGGCCGACTGGTTGGCAGTGGCGGGCGTGTAGTTGTGGTACTCGAAGGCCATGTCGGCATCGCTGAGCGTGCTGCCGCCGGCCAGCGTGGCATCGGGGTTGCGCGACGGTGCCGACGGCGGCGGCAGGTGGTCGAAGAAGCCGTCGTTCTCGTCGTAGTTGATCAGCAGCACGGTCTGGCTGAAGACCTCGGGGTTGGCCGTGAGCGCGTCCATCACCTGTTGCACGTACCAGCCGCCCTGCGCCGGGCTGGACGGCCCCGGGTGCTCGCTGTAGACCGACGGCGCAATGATCCACGACACCGACGGCAGCGTGCCGTTCTGCACGTCGTCGCGCAGCGCCTGCAGGAAGCCGTCGGGCATGGTGTTGCCGAAGCCCTTGGCCAGCGGGCTCAGCGCATCGTCGATGGCCGGGTTGTAGGCCGGCGATGCGCCCACCGTGGCGCTCGGACGCCGCGCCGCCGGCATCGACTCCATGGCCGCGCGCCAATGCCGGAAGCTCATCATCTCGTTGCAGCCGTAGTTGTCGTCCAGGCTCTGGTAGACCTTCCAGCTCACGCCGGCCGCCTGCAGGCGATCGGCATAGGTCATCCACGTCCAGCCCTCGGTAGAGGGCCCCACGTCGTTGCCGGCGTTGAACTCGTTGACCATGGCCGCCACGTTGGCGCCGCTCGGGCCATTGGTGCCGGTCCAGTAGAACAGGCGGTTGGGGATGGTGCCCGTGTGCATCGAGCAGTGATAGGCGTCGCACAGCGTGAAGGCGTCGGCCAGCGCGCGCTGGAACGGAATCTCGCCGTCCTCGTAGTACGACATCGATAGCGTCTTCTTGGCCACGGGCCAGCGGTTCATGCGGCCGTGGTCCCACGCGGCCTGGGCATCGGGCCAGGTGTGCGGCGTGCTGCCGGCGCGCTGGGCGTTGCCCTTGGTGGCGTCGAGCCGGTACGGGGTAATCGTGTTGCCGAGGTTGTCGGTCTGGAAGAACGCGTTCTTGCCGTTGGCCAGCGGAATGGCAAACCGGTCGCCATAGCCGCGCACGCCCTTGAACGTGCCGAAGTAGCTGTCGAACGAACGGTTTTCCAGCATCAGCATTACCACGTGCTTGACGTCCTGGATCGAGCCGGTGGCGTTGTTCGCCTCGATGGCCAGCGCGCGGCGGATGCTGGGCGGGAACGAGGCCAGCGTGGCGGCAGCGGCGGCAGTGCCGAGCGTGTTGCGCAGGAAATTGCGCTTGGAAGGGTTGAATGTCATGCCGGGGTCGGGTGTCTGTTGTGGGAAGAAGGCGACGGGGCGCGTATCAGGGCGCCGGTGCGCAATGCGCGGTGGTGCAGGCGGCCGGCGTGGTGCCGCCCGGGCCGCCGTTGCCGCCGTTGCCGCCACTGGCCGGCGGCGTGTTGTCGTCGCCGCCACAGGCGCTCAGCAACAGGGCCAGGCACAGCGCGCCGGCACCGAGCACCGGCCTGCACAGGCGCGAATGAACAGATTTTGTGGTTGTCATGGTTCGAGGTCAGAGAAGTCTCAAGGGACGGATCGGGGGCCAAACATCCCGATGCCCGCGCACATTCCCGGCCGCCAATGTCTCCCAATATCTTGACAGACAAGGATTACCCCTCGCACGTGGGGGTCTGCGGGCGAGACGTGGAAGTCTGTTCGCTTGTTATGTCAACGATGTGACCAAAGCGCTACGAGTTGCGCGTTTGAAACTGCTGTCATTGCGAATGAACTTTCGAATGAACATCCGGAAACGCGCCGGAAACGCGCCTGAAACGCGCGGAAAAGCAGGCGCGTTTTCGCGGCCATCGCGGCCCCCGGGACGTCGCCCTGGAAATGCACCGTCGCCCGTCTTGCCGTCACGCGTTTTGACTAAGCTTGTTGGGTTGGCCCACCCTCCCACTCCCCTCGACAGGAGCACCCCATGTCCCAGCGCATCACCATCACCGTGCCCGATGGCAGCTTTGCCGCCTACCTCGCCACGCCGGAAGCCGCCAACGCGCGCGGCACGGCCATCGTCGTGATCCAGGAGATCTTCGGCATCAACGCGGATATGCGTGAAACGTGCGACAACTTTGCGCGCGAGGGCTTCGTCGCGATCTGCCCGGACTTGTACTGGCGGCAGGAGCCCAATGTAGAGCTGAGCGACAAGACCGAGGCCGAATGGCAGAAGGCGCTGGCGCTCTACAACGGCTTCAACGTGGACCACGGCGTGGCTGACATCGACGCCACCATCCAGGCCGTGCGCCAGCAGCCCGGCGTGCGGGGCGGGATCGGCACGGTGGGCTTCTGCCTTGGCGGGCTGCTGGCCTACCTGAGCGCCACGCGCACCAACGCCGACGCCATCGTGTCGTACTACGGCGTCGGCATCGAGAAGTACCTGGGCGAAGCGTCGAAGATTGCCAGGCCGGTGCTGATGCATATCGCCGAGGCCGACGAATTCGTGCCACCGGAGGCGCGCGCCAAGATCATAGAAACCTTAAAAGACAACCGGCTCGTTGAGATCCACACCTATGCCGGCTGCCAGCATGCGTTTGCCCGGAACCAGGGCGTGCACTACGTGGACACCGCCGCGAAGGCCGCCAACGCCCGCACGCTCAAACATTTCATGGCGATGAAATAATCCTGCTTCAGCAGTAATCGTGCAGCTTCTGCCGCGATTCATGCCACAATGCCCGCTGATCCAACACGCAGACGGAGCATTCGGGATGTATCGCGGCGAACGGTTCAATGGCTACAGTCACCTGGCGGGCGCGGTGCTCTCCGCCGCCGGCATGGCAGTGCTGGTCACCTCGTCGGCGCTCTACCACGACGCCTGGAAGGTGGTCAGTTCAGTGGTCTACGGCACCACGCTGGTGCTGCTCTACACCATTTCCACGATCTACCACAGCGTGCGCGGCCCCGCGAAGGACATCTTCCGGCGGCTCGACTACTGCGCAATCTACCTGCTGATCGCGGGCAGCTACACCCCATTCGCACTGGTTACGTTGCACGGCCCCTGGGGCTGGACACTGTTCGGCATCAACTGGGGCCTTGCCGTTATCGGCATCATCCAGGAACTCTGGATCGGGCATCGCACCCGCGTGCTGTCGCTATCGATCTACGTGATCATGGGCTGGCTGGTGCTGATAGCGTTCCAGCCACTGACCGCGGCGCTGCCCCCGGCCGGGCTGTACTGGCTGGTGGCCGGCGGCGCGATCTACACCGCCGGCATTGGCTTCTTCCTGTTCGACGAAAAGGTGCGCCACTTCCACGGCATCTGGCACCTGTTCGTGCTGGGCGGCAGCATCTGTCAGTTTGTCAGCATCCTGTTCTACGTGGACTGACGCCGCCCGCGCGCCTCACCGTTCAATGCCTCACTCGGCGGCGCCCTCGTGCGCGGACACCATCCGCCGGCGCCGCGTCTTCTCGCGCAACCCGCCGATCACCGGCCAGACCAGGATCACGATGGCCAGCGCCATGATCGTGCCCACCAGGCCGTTCGACCAGAACACGTTCATCTCGCCCTGCGACATCAGCATGGTCTGGCGGAACGCGTCCTCGGCCCGGTCGCCAAGCACCAGCGCCAGCACCAGCGGCGCCAACGGATAGTCGAGCTTCTTGAGCACGTAGCCAATCACGCCGAAGATCAGCATCAGCCAGACATCGAACATCGCGTTATGCACGGTGAACGCGCCGATGGCGCACACCACCAGGATCAGCGGCGCGATGATCGCGAACGGAATGCGCAGGATGGCCGCGAACAGCGGCACCGTCGACAGCACCACGATCAGGCCCGCCAGGTTGCCCAGGTACATGCTGGCGATCAGCCCCCAGACGAACGTCTTCTGCTCCGCGAACAACAGCGGCCCCGGCTGCAGCCCCCAAATCATCAGGCCGCCCAGCAGCACCGCCGCCGTGGCCGAGCCCGGAATGCCAAGCGCCAGCATCGGCAGCAGCGCGCTGGTGCCGGCAGCGTGCGCGGCGCACTCGGGCGCGATCACGCCTTCCACGTTGCCCTTGCCGAAGGTGTCGCGCTGGCGCGAGAAGCGCTTGGCCACGCCGTAGCCCATGAACGACGCGGCCGTGGCGCCGCCCGGCGTCACGCCAAGCCAGCAACCGATGATCGACGAGCGTATCAGCGTCATCCAGTAGCGTGGCAGCTCGGCCCACGTCTTCAGCACCACCTTGAGGTCGATGTTGGCGCGCTTGCCGCGGAACGCCACGCCCTCCTCCATCGTCATCAGGATCTCGCTGATGCCGAACAGGCCGATCACCACCACCAGGAAGTCGAAGCCGCGCAGCAGCTCAGTGGAGCCGAAGGTCATGCGCAGCGTGCCCGATACGGTGTCCATGCCCACGGCAGCCAGCGCAAAGCCGATGCACATCGCAATCACGATCTTGGCCTTGGCTTCCTTGCCCATGCCGATGAAGCTGCAGAACGTGAGGAAGTACACCGCGAAGAACTCGGGCGGCCCGAAGCGCAGCGCGAACTTTGCCACCATCGGCGCCAGGAACGTGATCAGCAGCACGCCGGCCAGCGCGCCCAGGAACGAACCCGTGAACGCCGACGTCAGCGCGCGCCCCGCCTCACCCTGCTGCGCCAGCGGGTAGCCGTCGAACGTGGTGGCCACCGACCACGCCTCGCCGGGAATGTTGAAAAGGATCGACGTGATGGCGCCGCCGAATAGCGCGCCCCAGTAGATGCACGACAGCATGATGATGGCCGACGTGGGTTCCATCGAGAACGTCAGCGGCAGCAGGATGGCCACCCCGTTGGGGCCGCCGAGGCCCGGCAGCACACCCACCACGATGCCGAGCAGGATGCCCACCAGCATCAGCCCGACGTTGTGCCATGACATGGCCACGGCGAAGCCGCCCATCAATGCATTGAGTTCTTCCATGCCCGTCCCCTCAGAATCCAAGCGCCGCTTCGAGCGGCCCCTTGGGCAGCGGCACGCGGAACTGCATTTCGAAAATCCAGAACAGCGCCACGTTGACGACCACGCCGGTCAGCACGGCGCGCCACCACGCAAACTTGCCGATGGCCAGCATGAAGCCGGCGATGAAGATGGCCGAGGCCACGTAGATGCCCAGGAACGCGATCAGCGCCACGTACACCGTCAGCGGCACCAGGATCACGGCCACCTGTTTGAGCTGCGGCCAGGTAACGAACACCGCGTCGTTCGGCGTGCGCAAGGCCGTCCACAGCACGGCCAGGCACGAGATGAAGATCAGCGCGCCAATCCGCAACGGAAAATAGCCGGCCTCCGGCCCGTCGGGCGCCCAGCCGGCACCGATCTGATAGTTGGTCACCATCACCACCACCGCGCCAATGGCAATCAGCACGGCCACCGCAATCTCCGCAGCGCGCACCGATATCGCCGCCGGCGCAGCAGCGTCCTGTGTGTCGTTACTCATGGAATTTGTCTCCGGCTTTGTACTGCACGCCTGATGGTTGTCTCCCCTCTCCCGCACGGCGGGAGAGGGGCGGGGGAGAGGGCGAGCGTCTCAAGGTGTGACGTGTGGGCAATTTTCACCGCCGCGCCCTCTCCCCCGACCCCTCTCCCACAAGTGGGAGAGGGGAGCTGGCAGGCGGCTCGCCCGTTCCCCCTACTTCACCGCAGCCACAAACCCCGCTTCCTTGATGATGTCCTTGTGGCGCGTCTCGTCGGTAGTCAGGAATTCGGTCAGTTTCTGGCCCGTGATGAAGTCGTTCTTGAGCGCGTTCTTCTCGAGGTATTCCTTCCACTCGGGCGTGGCCACTACCTTCTGCATCAGCTCCACGTAGTACTTCTGCTGGTCGGGCGTGACGCCGCCGGGCAGCATGAATACGCGCAGCATCTGGTATTGCACGTCGAGCCCTTGCTCCTTGCAGGTGGGAATGTCGTGCCAGCTCTGCGTGCCCGTGACCTTGGAGGTGTACTGCATGCGGTCCGGCGCGAACACGCACAGCGCGCGATGCTCGCCGGCGCGCCACTGGCCGATCGATTCGGACGGGTTGTTGACGTTGGAGTCGATATGCTTGCCCGACAACTGTGTGGCCGCCTCGCCGCCGCCCTTGTACGGGATGTAGATGAAGCGCACGCCGGCCTTGCGCTCGGTCTGCGCCGTGATGATCTGGTCTTCGCGCTTTGAGCTCGTGCCGCCCATCTTGAACTTGCCTGGCGACTTCTTCACCTCGGCCAGGTAGTCGGACGGCGTCTTGTACGGGTCTTGCGCGTTGGTCCAGAGCACGAACTCGTCCATCGCCACCATCGCCACCGGCGTCAGGTCGCGCCAGTTGAACGGCAGCTGGCTGATCATCGGCACCGTGTACAGCGCTGACGACGTCACCAGCAGCTTGTGCGCGTCGCCCTTCGAGGCCTTGGTATCCATCAGCCCTTCCGCGCCGCTGGCACCGGCCTTGTTCACCACGATCATCGGCTGGTTCATCAGCTTGTGCTTGGCGATGATGCCCTGGATCGAGCGTGCCATCTGGTCCGACGCGCCGCCGGCGCTGAACGGCACCACCACTTCAACCGGCTTGGTCGGTTCCCATGCGAAAGCCGGCGCGGCGGCCAGCGCGACACCAAACAGCGAGGCGCACGCGAGGGCGCGCGCGGCATAACGGAAAGTCATGGTCTGTCTCCTTTGGGTGGTGGCCGTGCGCTCTGTCGGCGCATCGGCCCCGTTGTCGGGGCGGCCTCTGAGGGGCCGCCTCTTTGCTGCTACATCGGTCGGAATTTCACTACGTGCGTCAGGCCGCGCGCAGCGCCGGTTGCGACGCGGCCGCATTGCGCAGGCTCTCCATCGCCGCCAGCACGCCGCCCGCGCGGTGCGGCACGCCCGCCAGCGCCAGGCCCATCTCCACGCCAGCCAGCGTGCCCATCAGCGTGAGGTCGTTGAAGTCGCCCAGATGGCCGATGCGGAAGACCTTGCCCGACAGCTTCGACAAGCCCTGGCCCAGCGACATGTTGAAGTTCTCCAGCGTGACCTTGCGGAACGCATCGGCGTTATGCCCGTCGGGCATCACCACCGCCGTCAGAGCGGGGCTGTATTCCGCCGGGTTCTGGCACAGGATCTCCAGCCCCCAGGCGGTCACGCAGGCCCGCGTGGCTGCGGCATGCCGCTGGTGACGCGCGAACACGTTCGGCAGCCCTTCCTCGAACAGCATGTCGCACGCTTCCGAGAGGCCATAGAGCAGGTTCGTCGCCGGCGTGTACGGCCAGTAACCGTTCTTGTTCGACTCGAGGATGTCTTCCCAGCCCCAGAACGCCTTCGGCAGCGTGGCCTTGGCCGAGGCGGCGATGGCCTTCTGGCTGACCGCGTTGAACGAGATGCCCGGCGGCAGCATCAGGCCCTTCTGCGAACCCGACACCGTTACGTCCACGCCCCACTCGTCATGGCGATAGTCGACCGAGCCGAGCGACGAGATGGTGTCCACCAGCAGCAGCGCCGGGTGATTGGCCGCGTCGATGGCGCGACGCACCGCGGCGATATCCGAAGTGACGCCGGTGGACGTCTCGTTGTGCACCACGCACACCGCCTTGATCTCGTGCTGGCGGTCTTCGGCCAGGCGCGCGCCGATGGCGGCCGCATCCACGCCGTGGCGCCAGTCGCCCACGATGAACTCTGGCTTCAACCCGAGCTTGTCGGCCATCTTCTTCCACAGCGAGGCGAAGTGCCCGGTCTCGTACATCAGCACCTTGTCGCCGGCCGAGAGCGTATTGACCAGCGCGGCTTCCCACGCGCCCGTGCCCGAGGCGGGATAGATCACCACCGGCTGCTCAGTCTGGAAGACCTTGCGGATATCGGCCAGCACCTTCTTGCCCAGCTGCTGGAACTCGGGGCCGCGGTGGTCGATGGTCGGGTAGTCCATGGCGCGCAGCACGCGATCCGGCACGTTGGTGGGGCCGGGAATCTGCAGGAAGTGCCGGCCGCTGGGGTGGGAATTCAGTCGGATCATGTCGCCTCGTGTCCTTACGTTTGAATTTTGTATTCAAAAAACGGGGATGCACTGCAGCGTCGGCATGCGGGATAATGTTGGCCGGCGCAAGTGCCGGTCTCTCCGCGAAAAAGCCTTACAAATCAACAACCATAAGGCTTCTATGCCAATCGTTGCATGGTTCCGGGCCGCAAAAATGACCCCGGAACGAGATTCGTGCTTGCCCCAGAGTAGGTTTTGAATACAATACTGTCAAGCCACACGTTCCCTGATGAGCACTTCTCCGACCCTTCCCTCCCAAGCCGTCGACCGCCAGATCCTGCATGTGGCGGTGGCCCAGCGCCTGCGCACGATGATCATGGAAGGCGATCTGGCGCCGGGCACCCGGCTCAACGAACGCGTGCTGTGCGACTTGCTTCAGGTGTCGCGCACCCCGCTGCGCGAAGCGTTCAAGGTGCTGGCCGCCGACGGGCTGGTGACGCTGCTGCCGAACCGGGGCGCCGAGGTGGTGGTGCTGTCGAAGGAAACCATCGACCACCTGTTCGAGATGATGGGCGCGCTGGAGGCCATGTCTGGCGAACTGGCATGCCAGCGCATTACCGAGGCCGAACTGAACGAGATCCGCGCGCTGCATTTCGAGATGCTGGCCTGCCACGCGCGGCGCGACCTCCCCAACTACTACGCGCTGAACCGGCGCATCCACGACGCCATCAACGCGTCGGCGCGCAACCCGATTCTTGAGGAGACCTATCGACGCATCAACCTGCGCATCCAGGCGCTGCGGTTCCGCTCGAACTTTGACCACGACAAATGGGACCTGGCCGTGCGCGAGCACAGCGCCATGCTCGATGCCCTGGCGAAGCGCGACGGCGCAGCCCTGCGTGACATCCTGCGCGCGCACTTGAAACACAAGCACGACGCGCTGATTGCCGAACTAGAACGCGCACAGGACGTCGCCGCCTGACCGGCAGCCGCGCCACCCTGGCGCGCGCCGGCCATGGCGGTGGCACCGAGTGTTCGCACGCTGGAGACATCCCCGCCCATGGCCTTGCCCGTCACCCCCACGCCGCCCGGCGTGCAGCCGCTGCGCTTCATGCCCGGCGCGGCATCCGCTTCCCTGCAGTCGCCGCTGTATCGGCGCCTGGCCGCCGAACTGCGCGGCGAGGTGCTGTTCGACACCGCCAGCCGTGGCCGCTATGCCACCGATGCGTCGATCTACCAGATCATGCCGCTGGGCGTGGTGGTGCCGCGCGACGAAGCCGACGCCCGGCTGGCGCTCGACATTGCCCGCGATCTCAAGGCGCCGCTGCTGCCGCGTGGCGGCGGCACCAGCCAGTGCGGTCAGACCGTGGGCGAGGCGCTGGTCATCGACAACAGCAAGTACCTGAACCAGGTCATCGATCTCGATCCCGTGGCGCGTACCGTCACGGTGCAGCCCGGCATGGTGCTCGACCACCTCAACGCCTGGCTCAAGCCGCACGGCCTGTGGTTCCCGGTGGATGTCTCCACCGCCGCGCAATGCACGATCGGCGGCATGACCGGCAACAACTCGTGCGGTTCGCGCTCCATCCAGTACGGCAACATGGTGCACAACGTGCTGGGCGTGCAGGCCATCCTGGCCAACGGCGACGACGTGCGCTTCGACGCCACGTGGCCGGCCGACACCGCTCCGCATCGCGCCATTGCCGATGGCGTGCGCCGCATCGCCGCGCGCGAGCGCGAGGCCATCGCGCAGATGTACCCAAAGGTGCTGCGCCGCGTGGGCGGCTACAACCTCGATATCTTCGATCCGCAAAGCGAGCGTCCCTACACCGCCGATGGCGGCGTCAACCTGGCGCACCTGCTGGTGGGTTCGGAAGGCACGCTCGCGTACTTCCGGCAGATCACGCTGCAACTGGCGCCGCTGCCCACCCACAAGGCATTGGGCGTGGTCAACTTCCCGACGTTCTACCAGTCGATGGACCTCACGCGCCATATCGTCGCGCTCAAGCCCGCCGCCGTGGAGCTGGTGGATGGCACGATGATCGACCTGGCGCGCAACAATCCCGCGTTCCGCCCCGTCATCGAGCGGGCGCTGATCGGCGCGCCCGAAGCCATCCTGCTGGTGGAGTTCGCCGGTGAAGACCGCGCCGAGACCCTGCGCGGGCTGCAACGGCTGGTGGAACTGATGGCCGACCTGGGCCTGCCAGGCTCGGTCGTGGAGATGCCCGACGCCGGCCCGCAGAAGGCGCTGTGGGAAGTGCGCAAGGCCGGCCTGAACATCATGATGAGCATGAAGGGCGACGGCAAGCCGGTGTCTTTCATCGAGGACTGCGCGGTACCGCTCGAACATCTGGCCGAATACACGTCGCGCCTGACCGAGGTGTTCCACAAGCACGGCACGCGCGGTACCTGGTATGCGCACGCCAGCGTCGGCACGCTGCATGTGCGGCCCATTCTGGACATGCGCCGCGACGGCGCCGCCAAGATGCGCGCCATCGCCGAGGAAGCAGCAGCCATGGTGCGCGAGTACAAGGGCGCCTACTCGGGCGAGCACGGCGACGGCCTGTGCCGCGGCGAATGGGTGGCCTGGCAGTTCGGCCCGTCGCTGGCCAATGCCTTCGCGGAAGTGAAGGCGCTGTTCGACCCCGACAACCGCTGTAATCCCGGCAAGATCGTGGGCACGCCGAAGATGGACGACGCCGCGCTGTTCCGCTTCCCGCCCGGCTACACGGTGAAGCCGCTGCAACCGGCGCTGGACTGGTCGGCCTGGAACGTCACGCGCGACCCCGTGACCGAGGCGGAGAGCGCGCCCGGCACAGGGCTCGACCCTGCGCGCGGACTGGCCGCGGCGGTTGAGATGTGCAACAACAACGGCCACTGCCGCAAGTTCGACGCCGGCACGATGTGCCCGAGCTATCGCGTCACGCGCGACGAACAGCACCTGACGCGCGGGCGCGCCAACACGCTGCGGCTGGCGCTGTCTGGCCAACTTGGCGATGCCGGGCTGCTCGACCCCGCCGTCAAGGACACGATGGACCTGTGCGTCTCGTGCAAGGGCTGCAAGCGCGATTGCCCCACGGGCATCGACATGGCGAAGATGAAAATCGAGGTGCGGGCCGCACATGCCAAGGCTGGCGGGCTGCGCGCACGCGACAGGCTCGTCGCCTTCCTGCCGCGCTACGCCGGCCTCGCCAGCAAGCTGCCGTGGCTGTTCAACCTGCGCGATCGCGTGCCCGGGCTGCCGCAGCTTGGCGAACGGCTGCTAGGCCTGTCGGCGAAGCGCTCGCTGCCGCGCTGGCAACCAGCGTTCCTCGGCAACGACTACACGCACCCGGCCACAAGCGGCAAGGAGGTGGTGTTGTTCGTCGATACGTTCAACAACCACATGGAGCCCGCCAATGCCCGCGCGGCACAGCGCGTGCTGGCCGCCGCCGGCTATACCGTCCATCTGTCGGGTGTGCCGGGCGAGCGGCCGCTCTGCTGCGGACGCACCTTCCTGTCCGCAGGGTTGGTCGACGAAGCAAAGGCCGAGGCCAGGCGCGCGCTCGATGCGCTGCTGCCTTTCGTCTCGCGCGGCGTGGCCGTGGTGGGCCTGGAGCCGTCGTGCCTGCTGTCGATGCGCGACGAGTTCCTGCAGTACGGCTATGGCGACGCCGCGCGTCAACTGGCCGACAACGCCTTCCTGTTCGAGGAATTTCTGGTACGCGAGCACGCGGCGGGCCGCTTCACGCCAGCGTTGAAGCCCATCGGCCACGCCCAGGCGCTGCTGCACGGCCATTGCCACCAGAAGGCGTTCGATGCGGTGCGGCCGGTGGAACAGGTGCTGGGCTGGATTCCCGATCTCAAGACGTCGCTGGTGGAATCGTCATGCTGCGGCATGGCCGGCAGCTTCGGCTACGAAGCCGAACACCACGCGGTATCGATGAAGATGGCCGAGGCGGCGCTGCTGCCGGCGGTGCGCCAGGCCGACGCGCAAACGCTGGTAGTGGCCGACGGCACAAGCTGCCGCCACCAGATCCACGACGGTGCTGGCAGGGAAGCATTGCATGTGGCGAGGGTATTGGAGATGGCGCTGTAGGGTTGGGTGCGCCCTACCCTCTCCCCCGACCCCTCTCCCGCAGGCGGGAGAGGGGAGCAACCCCGGGTGAATCTTCAAACCCTCACAACCTGGCTCCAACGCCCCCCATCACCTCACTGCGGCACCAGTTCCACCCGCTCCTTGCTCTCCTTCTCCACCGCCTTGCGCGTGTACACCAGCGGGAAATACTCCCCCTTGGCCCACAGCGGCGCCTGGTCGCGATAGTGCGGGCTGGCCGGGTTGCCCGACTGCCCCGGCGTGTTGACCGCGCGCGACGCGTCCCAGTTGCCCACGTCCAGCACCATGCGGAACGAAGCCCCCGCCGTCAGCTGGAAATCGCTGTTGCGATAGCTGGTGTTCATCGGTGTGAACGACGAACCGCCAATCGGCCCGGCAATGACGTCGAACTGCTGCCGCTGCGACGCATCGAGAATCGGATCGAGCGGATGGTTGAACACGGCGGTATGGAGCTTGCCCCATTGCCACGCCTTGGGGTCCGGGCCCAGCTTCTTTTCGAGTTCGACCATGGCCGACTTCAGCGTGCTGGTCATGATGTCGTTGCGCTTGTCCGCCGTCATCCAGGTATCGGGCCGCTCCAGCACCGCGATCACACGGCTGGCATCGGCCGCGCCTACCAGGCGTGCGCCCTCCTGCGACAGCGCGCCGCGCACCACGGCCGTGCGCAGGTACTTGCTGAACCAAACCTCGAACAACGCGGCCGCCGCGCTGTCGGCGCGTTCGTTGCCGTCCCAGCCGCGCAGCAGGTCCAGCCCGCGCTGCACCTGCGCATCGCTGCTGTTCAGCGGCTTGACCAGCGCCACCACCCGCTGCGCCGGTAGCGACACCGTGTCGTTCTGCCACGCCATCGAGTCTTCGAGCGAGCTGCGCGGATTGGCCGCCACCAGCGCCTTCAACCGCCTGGCGCGCGAGCTGTCGCTCCACTCGTACCCCACGCCGATCTTGGCGGCCGGGTGATTGGCCGGGATGTTGTTCTCGTTGGCGGTTACCACGAAGCCCGGCGCCGGATTGAAGGCCCACGGCAGCTCGTCCATGTTGCGGTAGCCGGCCCATTCGTAGCGGCCATCGCCAGGCACCGGCATCAGGCCGTCCCAGTTCGGACGATTCACGGTCAGCCCGCCCGGAATCCAGCCGATGTTGCCGCTGCGGTCCGCGTAGACCTGGTTCTCGCCCGGCGCGCCCCAGCGGTTCATGGCCGCGCGGAACTGGTCCCAGTTCTGCGCGCGCATGTAATCCATCGAGCCGAAGTACGGCGCCATGCCGTAGTCGAGCCACGCGGCACGCAATGCATAGGCGCGATTGGTCTTGCCATCGGCATACAGCACCGGGCCATGGCGCGTGTAGTCGATGGTCACCTTGCGCGGCGTGGGTTCGCCACGCACCGCGATCTGCTCGGTGATGGTCTCCATCGGCTCCCAGCGGCCCTTGTAGCGGTACTCGTGCGAGGGCGCGGCCGGATTGGTCTCGTAGACGTAGAGGTCTTCCTGGTCCATGTAGAACCGGGTCAGCCCGAACGCGATCGTGCCGTTGTGGCCAATCGAGATGCCCGGCAGGAACGGCTCGCCCGCGCCAATCACCGACAGCCCCGGCGCATTGAGGTGGCTGATGTAGCGCAGGCTCGGCGCGCCATGCGCGCGGTGCGGATCGTTGGCCAGGATGGGTCGGCCCGTGGTGGTGCGGCTGCCCGCAATCACCCAGTTGTTCGAGCCCAGGCTGCGCCCGGTGTCGCTGTTCGCATCCACCGTGGCATAGAGCTGGTCAACCGGCAGGTTCTCGGCCTTGCTGGCACCACCCTGCCACCACTCCTTCGGAAAGCGTGGCGCGGCGGTGGCCAGGTCATAGGCGCGGCGCAATTCCGCGGCCGGCACCGCGCAGGTGTCGAGCCCCTCGGGCACTTTCGGCTCCACCGGCGGATCGAGTTCGCGGCGCACCCAGTCGGCCCGCACGGCGTTGGGCTTCACGTAGCAGAAGATCTGGGCGCGATCGATTTCGCCGGTGAAGTTCAGCGTCAGGCCGTGATGGCGGATGCGCACGATGTCTTCGGCACGCCAGCGCGAGGGCTTGTAGTTGAGAAACTTGAACTCGGGCGGCAGCAGCTCCGGGTGCGCTTCCACCTGTGCCACGTAGGCATTCACGCCGGCCACGAACGCTTCGGCCACGCGCTTGGCGTCGGAGCCATAGGCCAGCCATTCGCGGTACATATCGCCGCGGAACAGTACGGCGCGCGCCATGCGGTCGCCTTCGACATAGGCCGGGCCGAAGTCCTTGGCCATTTCGCCCAGGCCGCGCTTGCGCCAGAGGTCGATCTGCCAGAGGCGGTCGCGCGCGGCCATGAAGCCCTGCACATAGAACGCGTCGTACAGCGTGTTGGCGTAGATATGCGGCACGCCCCAACGGTCCACTAGCACGGTGGCCGGCTTTTCCAGGCCGGGCACGGCGTATTTCTCGGTGCCGGCAGCGCCGGCAGCCAGAGCAGGCACGCTGGCGGCAGCCAGGCACAGGGTGGCCAGGTTGGCCATGGCGGTACGGCGCCACGGGCGGGCAAGACGAACGGAAGCGAACATCGGAACTCCTCGGCGGCAACTGACTTGCGAGGATAGCGGAATGTGATGGCTGGGGCGATCCCGCGCCGCCGCAAAAAACGCGCGTTGGCGTGGGTGTGGGCGGCAGGTGCCGCTAGTAAACGTCGCGCCGGTAGTGACCGGTCTCGACCATCTGCTGCAGCCGCACCTCGCCGAGCACCTCGACCAGCGCCGCGTGCACGCCGCCTGCCATGCCTTGCAGGCTGCCGCATACATAGATGGCCGCACCCTGTGCCACCCAGTCGGCAATGTCCGCCCCGTGGGCGCGCACGGCATCCTGCACATAGTGCGGCGCGCCGCCATCACGCGACCACGCGCGGTCCATGCGCTGCAACACGCCTTGTTCGCACCAGGCGCGAAGTTCCGCCCCGTGGAAGTCGTCGTGGGCGGCCGAGCGTTCGCCAAACAGCAGCCAGTTGCGATGATGGCCCGCCGCGGCACGCGTCTTGAGCAACGCACGCAGCCCGGCCAGACCCGTGCCGTTGCCGATCAGGATCACGGGCCGGTCATCGTCGGGCGCGTGGAAGCTGCGGTTCGTGCGCACCCGCAGCGCGATGTACGTACCTTCCGCGGCATAGCGGGTGAGCCAGCCCGACGCCAGCCCCGGCTTGCCGTCGTCGCGCACGGTCTGGCGCACCAGCAGTTCGAGCCGTCCGTCACTGGGCAGCGAGGCAATCGAATATTCGCGGTGCGGCAACGCGGGCAGCGCATCGATCAACGATTGGGGCGCCAGGCCGGACATCGTCGCCAGATGGGCATCGGGCAGCGGCAGGCGCGTGGCCAGCGCATCGGCCAGCGACATCGCGCGGCTGTCGCAGCGCACCGGCGTGGCGCCATCGAGCGCCAGCGCGTCGAGCAGGCGCGCCACCACTTCAGGCGGCTGGCAGGGCCCGACCTCGGCGATATCGCCGGCCTGCCAGGCAAGATCGTCGGCATTCTCGGGCTGCAGGGCAAGGTGAAACGCGGGCTGGCCGAGGCTGCCCGGATTGAGCAGGTGCCGCGCCACCAGTTGCCAGCGGCCATAGCGCGGACGCTCCCAGTCCTCGATTTCCGCACCGCCGCTCAACGCCGAAAGATGGTTCTGCCAGTGGCGCAGTGCGCCGGGGTCGCCGTTGTCCACTTCGACCATGTCGAACAGCGGCTGGGCGTGTTGCCGCTGCAGCCACGCCGACAGCGCATGGCCAAACGCGCAGAAGCGCGCGTAGCTGCTGTCGCCCAGCGCCAGCACGCCGTAGCGCAGCGACTTCAGCGCTTCGGGCGATCCCCCCGACATCAGCCGGCGCGTGAAACCCGATGCGGTATCGGGCGCATCCCCCTCGCCCGTGGTGCTGACCAGGAACAGTGCCTGGCCGCACGCGGCGAGGCGAGCGCCGTCCAGCTCGGCAAATGACAGCAGTTGCACCGGCAGGCCGGCGCCCTGCAAGGCGCGCGCGGTCTGCGCGGCCAACTGCTCGGCAAACCCGGTCTGGCTGGCATAGGCCACCAGCGTGGGCCGCGTCGCGCCGTCGGCCGGGGCGGACAGCAGCACACGCGCCGCGCGCCGCCGGCGATGGGCGCCGATCACGCCGGCGCAGAAACCCGCGTACGCCGTGACCACGCCCACGGCCATCGGCACGCGGCCGTGCGCCAGCATGGCCAACGCCACGCCCACCATGAAGACGATGCACCAGAGCCAGCGCGTCATGACAGCATCGCCGTGAAGGCCGGCGTAGTCAGTTCACGAAAGCCCGCCGGCGTACGCACCAGGAAGCGCGCCGCCAGCGCCTGGCGTTGCGCGAAGGCCATGCCGGCCTCCGGACCGAGCACGGTCAGCGCGGTGGAGAGCGCATCGGCCATCATGCAGTCGCGATGGATCACCGTGACCGACGCCAGCGCATGCGCGGCCGGATAGCCGGTGCGCGGATCGATCGTATGCGCGAAGCGTCGGCCATCGTGCTCGAAGTAGCGACGGTAGTCGCCCGAGGTGGCCACCGACACGCCGGCCAGCGCGAGCAGCGTACGTGCCGGGGCCTCGTGGTGCGGCCGTGCCGCTGCGTGGTCATCCAGCGTCGGCGTTTCCAGTTCCACCCACCACGGCATGCAGTCCGGCTTGAGCCCCTGGCCGCGCAGTTCGCCGCCAATTTCAACCAGATGATGGCCAACGCCTTGCGCCGCGAGGTAGCGCGACACGGCGTCCACGGCAAACCCCTTGGCGATGGCGCAGAAATCGAGCGATACGCCGCCGGGCTGCCACACACGGCGCTGCGTGGCATCGACGTCGAGCCGCTGCCAGCCGCAGCGCGCGCGCCAGCGCGCCACGTCGTCCACCGACGGGGCCGACTGGCGCATGCCAGCCGGGCCGAACCCCCACAGGTCAACCAGCGGACCGGCGGTGGGATCGTAGGCGCCGCCACTGTCGCGCGCCATCTGCAGCGCGGCCTGCAACACCGTGAAGCAGTCGTCGGGCAGCGTCACCCAGCTATCCGGTGCGGCGCGATTGAAGCGAGTCAGGTCCGAGGTATCGCGCCAGTTGCTCATCTGCGCGACGACGTTGTCCAGCACGGCGCGGATGCCGGCTTCCAGCGCCTCGCCATGCTGGGCGGGCGGCAACACCGCGTTGACCGACCACGTGGTGCCCATCGTCTCGCCGGCCCATTGGCGCACCTGCCCCTGCAGCATCGGCGGCGGGGGCGGCGCGGAGGGCGCTGACAGCGCAAGGGGAATCAGCACGCGGTGCATGGCGCGTCGTTATTGCGGCAGCACTTCCACGGTCACGGCGTACGTGGCGCGGCGCGCCTTGGCTTCCTTGATCGACGTCTTGTCGTCGCGGGTCTCGGCTTCCATCCAGTACATGCCCGGCGCCGGATACTTGACGCTGAACTTGCCGTCGGCGTCGGTCGTGGCTTCCAGCTCGTTCAGGCGGTCGCGATAGCGGATGCCGCCCGGCACCACCGACACCTTCTGGTTGGCCGCCGGCTTGCCGTCGAGCAGCAGGCGGAAGCTGGCCGTCTCGCCCGCGATCAAATCGTTCGGGTGCGTGATCGGCGCCAGCTCCAGGCCCTTGCCCGTGGTGGTCAGCACCTGGCGCGTGGGCCGGCCGTTGGTCACGTAGGTTTCCACGCGGCCTGCCATCTCGTTGACCTGCAGGTCCTGCGCGCCGGCCGGCACGCTCTTGCCGAACGCCTCGGCGGTGCCGCGCCAGCGCCTGGTCTGGCCGTTTTCCTTCCAGCTTGCGAACACACCGTAATTGACCACGGCCACGCGATAGGTGCCGGGCTGCGTCAGGTGCAGGTCGAACGTGCTGCGATACTTGCCCGTCGACGCGTTCTCGGCGGTGGCGGCGGTCTTGCCGTCGGGCGCTGTCACGGCCAGGTTGTCCAGGCGCATCGGCATGTGTTCGAAGTAGAACAGGTCGTTGGACACCGCGGCGTCAACGGTTACCCAGGCGTCTTTCTCGGACAGCACCGTGGCCGATGGCAGCAGCCACTGGCGGTGGGCATGCGCGGCCAGCGGCGCCAGGGCGGCCAGCGCCAGCACGGCAACGCGTGCGCCGAGGCGTGCGGAAAGAGGAATGGAAACGCGGGCAGGTTTGGTCATCGTCAGGCTCCGTTCAACGCAATCGAATCAGGGTTTCACCTCGACGGTCACGCCGCCGAGTTCATGCTCGCCTTTGGCGTTCGTGGCCTGCACGGCCTTGGCCGGCCACGTGAACGGCACGCGCACCAGCTCGCGGCCGCCCACTTCGCGCGCGGCTTCCACCACGAGCTGGTACTCGCCGGCCGGCAGCTTGTTCAGCGGCGCGCGGCCTTCCTTGAAGCTCAGCGTGTGCTCGCCCGGCGCGCGCGTGGCGCCCGTGATGCCGTCGGCCGGCATCTGCATGTCGCGGCCGGCCTTGCGCCACCACTGGCGCATGTCCTTGAGCCACTTGGTGCCTTCGCCTTCCTTGTTCTTCGCGTCGTACCAGACGGCCAGCGTCTGCACCGGGCTCTGGTCGGCGCGCTCGATCCACATGGCCACGTACGGGCGGTGGTATTCGGCCACGTTCAGGCGGGGAATCTCCACCTTGACGTTCAGGTCGGCGGCCATGGCGGACGCCATCGGCACGGCGGCCAGGCCGGACATGGTGGCGGTCATGCTGACGGTCAGGAGTCGGCGCATTGTCGGAACTACCTCTCTGGAAGACATTGGATCAATGGATGAACAGGATCACCAGCAGCAGCGGAATCACCAGCCCCGCGCCCACCAGCGGCCACGTGGCCACGCGGCCACCGGCATGCAGCTTCAGCAGGAACAGGCCGGTCACGCTGAAGACCAGGCACGCAAGCGCAAAGGCGTCGATGAACAGGCTCCACGCGCGGCCGGTGTTGCGCCCCTTGTGCAGATCGTTGAGCCACGAAATCACGCCGCGCGACGTGGATTCGTACTGGACCTCGCCCGAGTCGAGCGCCACGCTGACCCAGGCGTCGCCGCCGGGACGCGGCAGGCCCACGTAGATTTCATCGGCCGACCATTCGGCCTCGCGCCCGGCGGCATCGACGTCGAGCGATTGCGCCAGCCAGTTGGCCAGCACCGGGGGCACGGCGCCTTTCTGGTTCTTCGTGGCCGCCTCGGCCGGCGCCGCGCGCCGAAGCGCATCGAGCACGCTGCGCGGCGCGGTCTCGCTGCGCGTGACCACCTTCGGCCGCGCCTCGATCTGGCCGGCGTGATTGAGCGTGAAACCGGTGATGGCGAACATCAGCATCCCGATCAGACAGATCGCGGAACTGATCCAGTGCCACTGGTGTAGATGCTTGAGCCAGAAGGCGCGGCGCTGCTGGCCGGACGCTGGCGTGGATTCGGTCATTCGGGAACGGAGAGATGCACGGGGCGCCGCGTGGCGCATCAGCCTCAGCAAGTGGTGACGAAAACGTCGCCCGCTTGAAAGAGCTGGAGGATGATAATTGTTCTCATTTGTAGCAGCAACCCGACATGCCGCCTAAGCCACGCGATTTTGGTTACGTTTCATTACGCACACCACACTCCGCGGACCGACATCCGACAAAGGCGCCGCGGCCCTTGAAAGCCATCAAGGCGCACCCGGGACAGCGGTGCGCCTTGTCATGCCACGTAGGGCAACGTAGTGCAACGTAGGTAAGCGTAGGGGAGCGCCGTGGATCAGCCCTGCGTCGCCAGCGACGAATCGGGCGGGCGCCGGAAACTGATCGCCAGCCGGTTGAACGCGTTCATCAGGCCGATGGCCATGGTCAGGTCCGCCAGTTCCTTCTCGTTGAACACCGCCGACGCGGCCGCGAAAGCCTCGTCGGGCACGTGGGTTTCGGCCACGCGGGTTACCGTTTCGGCCCAGGCAAGCGCCGCGCGTTCACGCGCGCTGAAGAGTTCCCCCGCCTCGTGCCACGCCTGTACCAGCGCCAGCTTCACCGGCGTCACGCCCTTCTTGGTCAGGTCGCGGGTATGCATGTCAAGGCAGTACGCGCAGCCGTTGATCTGGCTGACGCGCAGGTAGGTCAGCTCCACCAGCACGTCTTCCAGGCCCGACTGCATCACGTAGCCATACACGCTGCCGAACGCCTTCACGCCGCCGGGGGCTGCCTTGGTGTAGTCCAGTCTCATGTTGCGCTCCTTACCTGGCGTACGTGGTCAGTGCCTTGTCGTCGGTATCGACGACAAATACGGCAAGCAGCCTGGCCGGTTCCGTCTGGCTGGCATTCCGGCTCACGGGATGGCTGGAACCAGGGTTCTCGAAGAAGCTCTCGCCGGCCTTGTAGATGCGCTCGGGTTCGTCGTTCACCTTGCTCGCAATGCGGCCGGACACCACGTAGGCGTAGATAAATGCAGACCTGGCATGCGTATGGGCGGCCGATGCGCCACCGGGCGCATAGTCCACTTCCACCGCCACCACGGACTTGCCGGGAATGTTCGGAATGGCATGCGAGAAGTTGGGCTTCACGCTTTCGCCATGCGATGCTGCGCCATGCGCGCCGGCCGCGCCGGCGAAGGCCAGGCCAGCGGCGGCAGTCATCGCAACAAGAAGGGTTCGGGGTATCAGGGTCATGTTCGATCTCCATCAGGACGATAGAATCATGGACGCTCCGTGGTTCATATCAAAGAACCAGAAACCTGAATTTTCGATGCACCAGAGGCTATGACGACCCGCCTGGACCTGACCCTCGATCGCAAGTCCCGCACCGCGCTGTCCGAACAGATCCGGCTTGGCATCGCGGCAGCCATCGAAAGCGGTGTATTGGTGCCGGGTGCCCGGCTGCCGTCCTGGATCGACCTGGCCACGCAGCTTGGCGTGGCGCGCGGCACGGTCAGGCAAGCCTACGAGCGGCTGGTGGATGCGCAGCTGGTGGATGCGTCCCGCGCCGGCGGCACGCGGGTGGCCAGCCAGGCCCCGGCACCGCGGCCGCTGGCGGCGGCGGCGCGCCCACTCCAGTCCGACCTGCAATCCGACCTGTACCAGCACTACCTGCCGGGCCCGGCCGTGTTTCAGAACGGCGTGCCCGCCTCCGACTGCTTTCCCGCCACGCTGTTTGCGCGCCTGCGTGCCCGCGCGGCGCGCGATGAAGTGGAGGCGCCGGCCGTGTATCCCGATCCGCGCGGCGAGCCGCTGCTGCGGCGCGAAATTGCCGCGCATCTGGCGCTGTCGCGCGGCATCGAATGCCAGCCTTCGCAGGTCTTTGTCACGGCCGGCTTTACCGGCGCACTCGGCGTAACGCTGCACGCGCTCGGCGCGCAGGGTGCCAGGGCGTGGGTCGAAAACCCGGGCTTCCTGCCCAGCCGCCGCGCGCTGGCGCTGGCCGGGGTGACCACGGTGCCGGTGCCGGTGGACGCATGCGGCATCGACGTCGATCACGGCGAGCGCCTGGCGCCCGATGCCACGCTGGCGCTGGTCACGCCGGGCCAGCAGGCGCCGCTCGGGTTCACGCTGTCGCTGGAGCGACGCATGCAGTTGCTCGACTGGGCCAACCGCGCGCAGGCCTGGATCATCGAGGACGACTATCTGGGCGAGTTCCAGCTCAAGCGGCGCGCGGCACCGGCGCTGGCATCGCTCGACCGCGCCGGACGCGTGGTGCATGTCGGCACGTTCAGCAAGACCCTCAGCCCCACGCTGCGGCTCGGCTTTGTCGTGGTGCCGCCGGCGCTGGTGCCGCGCTTCGAGGACATCGTGGCGTGCATGGGTTCGGCACCCGGCCCGGCCGTGCAGCTGACGACTGCCGAATTCATGCGCGATGGCCACTACCTGCGCCATCTGCGCCGCATGAAGCGCATCTATGCAGCGCGCGGCGACGTGCTGCTGCAGGCATTGGCGTCATGCGGCTTGCCGGCCCATGCCGCCGGCCTGGGCGTGGTGGTGCCGCTGCCCGACGGCGCCGACGACAAGCGCATTGCCCGCGAGGCCTACCCATACGGGCTGGCGCCGGCACCGATCTCCGCCTGGCATTGCGACGCCACCACCGCGCGCGCCGGATTGCTGCTCGGCGTGGCCACCGCCATCGAGCACCAGGTGCCCAGGGCATGCGAGCGTTTGCAGCAGTTGATTCATCATTTCGCCTGAGCCCGGCACTCGCCGTGGCGCCTCATCCACTTTCGCATTCACCATTACCCTATTGGTAGTAATCCTCGATCAAGTTTCTCCTCCGGCTGGCCGTTAGCGGCGCTCATAGAGGACGACTCTCAAAGCGTCCCGTTGATCAACGAAGCGAAACGGAGGAGTTGGATGCTGCAAAACCTGAGTCTCAGGAAGAAGCTCATGCTGCCATTGGTGCTGAGCTGGGTCTGTCTGCTGGCCATCACGCTGTGGAACGTGTGGCAGATGCGCGAACAGCGGCTGCAGGATCGCAAGGTGGCGCTGGAACAGGTCACCGACGCAGCCAATTCAGTGGTTGCTGAATATGAAGCGATGGCGCGTGCCGGCAAGATGAGCACCGAGGAAGCGCAGAAGCAGGCCATCGACCGCGTGCGGGCCATCCGCTTCGGCGCGGACGGCTACTTCACGATCATGCGCTCCGACACCGTCGTGCTGATGCATGCCATCAAGTCCGAGCTCAACGGCAAGGCCATGGGCGACACCAAGGACCCCAACGGCGTCTACCTGTTCCGCGATATCGCGCAGATCGGCAAGACCACCGGCAAGGGCTTCATCGAATACCTGTGGCCCAAGCCGGGCGCCGACGCCCCGCAACCGAAGCTCAGCTACACCATGAACTTCCGGCCGTGGGACTGGAACTACATTGCCGGGCTCTATCTGGACGACATCCATGCGGAGTTCCGCACCGCGCTGTGGAAGGCGCTGGGCTGGCTGCTGGCGGTTGGCGCGCTAATGAGCGTGGTGATGATCCGCATCTCCATCGGGCTGCAGAAGCAGCTTGGCGGCGAGCCGGCGCTGACGTCGAAGATGGCCGCGCGCATTGCCGATGGCGACCTTGGCACGCAGGTGCAGACCGCGCCGAACGACCGCGAAAGCGTGCTCTACAACATGCAGCAGATGCAGACGCGCCTGACCGGCGCCATCGGCCAGATTCGCGGTTCCGCCGACTCGATCGCCGGCGCGGCGCGCCAGATCGCGGCGGGCAATGTGGACCTCTCGCGCCGCAGCGAGGAGCAGGCCGCGTCGCTGGAACAGACCGCCGCCAGCATGGAGGAACTGACCAGCACGGTGCGCCAGAGCGCCGACAACGCGCGCCAGGCTGCCCATCTCGCCGAAGGCGCGTCGGATATCGCCGTGCGCGGTGGCCAGATCGTGCACCAGGTGGTGGGCACGATGGGCGAGATCAAGTCCGCGTCGGGCAAGGTGGTGGACATCATCGGCGTGATCGAGGGCATTGCGTTCCAGACCAACATCCTGGCGCTGAACGCAGCCGTGGAAGCGGCGCGCGCCGGCGAGCAGGGCCGCGGCTTCGCGGTGGTGGCCGGCGAGGTGCGCAGCCTGGCGCAACGGTCGGCCACGGCCGCCAAGGAGATCAAGGCGCTGATCGACAATTCGGCCCAGCGCGTGGAAGACGGCTCGGTGCTGGTGGAGAGCGCCGGCCGCGCGATGGAGGAAATCGTGGAGGCCGTGAAGCGCGTGACCGACCTGATGGGCGAGATGCGCGCGGCCACCGAGGAACAGACCGGCGGCATCGAGCAGGTCAACCAGGCCGTGTCGCAGATGGATCAGATGGCGCAGCAGAACGCCGCACTGGTGGAGGAAGCCACGGCCGCCGCCGCATCGCTGGAAGACCAGGCCGATGCGCTGCATCGCGCCGTGGGACAGTTCCGGCTGGCCGGGGCGTTGTAACGTTGGAAGCGGAACGGGCATGACGGGTGCCACGCGCACCCGCTCCCCTCCTGCCGGCCCGCATCGATGCGGGCCTTTTTTTTATGCGCGTTCGAACCGGCGCGCCAGATGGAAGCCGATGCCGGCCGCGTGGTTGTTCACCATGTTGCCGCTCACCACGTCGTTGTTCACCATGGACGGCGCACCGAATCGTTGAAGCGCGCGAGGATGAACGTCTTCACCGGCGACGCATGGAAAGCGGCGGCGGTGAGCCCAACCCAATCCGCCCGACAGTCGGCCGCACGCACGGCCAGCACGTTGGCCCACGGCACGCGCGCGTCTTCCATGCCCAGCGCATCGCGTGCCGGGGCCAGGCCGGCGGCGTCGGCCACGGCGTAGGGCATGGCCACCAGCGCATCGCTGCGCAGGGCCGCGGCAAGGCTTGCGGCGGGCAAGGTGTGGAAGCGCAGCTGGCGCGGATTGCCGACGATATCGCGCACGCGCGGCTGCAACCCGGCATCGCGGTCAAGCCGGATCAGGCCATAGTGATGCAGCAGCAGCAATGCGCGCCCCTGTGCAACGGGCTCGCCCGGCAACGCCACGCGCCCCCGTACCGGCACCTCGCGCAGGGCGGCGATCTTCGTCGCGTACAGGCCCAGCGGATACGTGACCGTCGGCGTCACCACGCAAGCCGACGGATCGCTCGCCAGCGCCTGGGCGTCCTCGGCTATCGAAGCGTCGATCTCGCGTGCGGCCAGCGCCTTGCGCGCCAGCGACACGTTCGCAAACGGCACTGCCTGCAACTGCACACCGCCGGCCTGCACCGGATTGGCAGCCACCACCAGTTCCGTGTCGGCCTGGGTCACCACGCCGACGCGTACCACGCGTGCGGCACGTTGCGTGTCGGCCCAGGCCGCGTGCTGCATCAGCGCCACGCACCCAAACAGCCACAGCTGTTGCCACAGCAGTTGCCTAACCATCGCGCCACACCGTTCGAAAGCCGATATGCGAAGTGGGCAGGTCACGCTCGGCGGGCTCGCGGGCCGACGCGCGATAGCGCACGCAGAAATCGGGCGCGCACAGGAACGAGCCGCCCTTGATCACCGCCATGCGCGTATCGGAGGCGGGCGCGGGGGCGCGGCTGCGGCCCGTGGACGCCGCCACGAAGGCCGTGTCGCCGTTCGCATGCGATTGCCGGGGGCCGGTGTACGGGTCGCGTGTCCACTCCCACGCGTTGGCGATCATGTCATGCAGCCCGAAAGCGTTGGCCGCATAGCAGCCCACCGGCGCCAGGCCGTCGAAGCCGTCCTTCGCGCTGTTCAGCACCGGGAACACGCCCTGCCAGTAGTTGGCGGTGGGCGTGCCGTCGGCACCCGTCGGCGCGACCTCCAGCGCGGCGCCCGATGCGCCACCCTTCGCCGCGTACTCCCATTCGTCCTCGGTGGGCAGGTCGCGGCCCAGCCATTGCGCGTAGGCTTGCGCATCGGCCTGCGTGACCAGCGTGACGGGCTGGTTGTCCTTGCCCGCAATCGACGATGCCGGGCCCGTGGGATGCCGCCAGTCGGCCCCGCGCACCATCGACCACCACGCGTAGGGCCGCTGCTGCAACTCGTCGCCGGTGGGCTTGTGGAACACCACCGCTTCGCCCGCGCGCTCGGCGTCGGTGACATGGCCGGTGGCCTGCACGAACACGGCGAACTGCGCATTGGTGACTTCGGTGCGGTCGATCCAGAAGCTGCCCACGCGGACCCTTCCTGCCGGCCGCTCATCGGGATAGCCCAGCGTGGTGCCGGGCACGAACTCGCCGCCCCGCACATGCGCCATACCCGCCGTGCGCTGCTGCCGCCAGTCGTCGGGCACACCGCCATATGCCGCGCACGCGCGCGGCGTGCCGAGCGCGGCTGTGCCCCGCAGCGGCACCGCACGCACGGCCAGTGCCACGGCGAGCCCCGCTACGCCGGCCACCCCGGCCAGGCCCGCCAGCCGGCGCGGCCATGTGAAGCGATTCGATGCCAAGGGGTGCGCCTCAGTAGATCATGCCCGGCACCTTCGGCAATACCGCGCCGACCGCCTTGGCATAGTCGTTCCACTTCGCCTTCAGGTCGGCCACCACATCGGGCCGTTGCGTGGCCAGGTCGTTGGTCTCGCCCCGGTCGGCGCGAATGTCGAACAGCTGCCATTCGCCGTTCGCCGGCCCGAACGGCGGCTCGATCCACGTGGCCTTCCAGTTGTCGGCATAGACGTAGGTGCGGCCATACAGCTCTTCGGCGAACGTACTGCGCGCCGGCTGGCTGGCCTTGCCTTGCAGCGTCGGCAGCAACGACAAGCCGGTGATCGGATACACGTTGCGCCCGTCGTACACCACCTTGCCGGCGTTGCGGTTCACGCCCTTGCTGTCATAGAGCGGGGCCGCGGGGGTACTCGGGGCCGCGATGCCGGCGGCATCGAGAAACGTCGGCGCCAGGTCCACCACGTGCGTGAAGGCATTCAGTTGCGCCACGGTCTGCGCGGGCGCCGCGCCGGGCAGCTTCACGATGGTCGGCACCGAATGGCCGCCTTCGGACGGGAACGACTTCCAGAGCCGGAACGGCGTGGCGCTCACCTCGGCCCAGCGCTGGCCGTAGTCGAGATTGCCAGAGCCCGTGTAGGCCGTGGTGCCCAGCGTGGGGAAGACCGTCGGCGTCGCGTTTTTCGCGTCGTAGCTCTGGTCGTAGTTGCCGCTGAACTCGTAGTAGCTGGCCTCCGGACCGTTGTCGCTCTGGAACACGATCAGCGTGTTCTCGTACTCGCCAATGTCCTTCAGGTGCTGCACGAGCCGGCCGACGTTGTCGTCCAGGTTCTCGACCATGGCCGCGTAGATTTCCATGTAGCGGGCCTGCACGCGCTTTTCGTCGGCGGTCAGGCTGTCCCACTTCTTGTTGGCGTTCATCACGCGCGTGTCCACGCCGCCTTGTGCCGCGCTGTTGGTCGAGGTGATGTAGTTGGCCGAGGCCGTGCCCCAGTTGGCGCTCTTCGGCGTAACCGCCAGTGTCTCGTCGCGGCCGGCGTTCGGCGTGAAGTCCGCCGGAATCAGCCCCAGCGCCTTCTGCCGCGCCAGCCGCGCGGCGCGGATCGGCGCATAGCCCGCGTCATAGACGCCCTTGTAGCGGTCAAGATAGGCGGCCGGCGCCTGCAGCGGCGAGTGCGGCGCCTGGTACGTCAGGTAAGCGAAGAACGGCTTGCCGTCGGCGTTCTTGCCTGTGCTCGAATCGATGTACTTGATGATCGTCGAGGTATAGAAGTCCGACGAGAAGAAGTTGGTGGTGTTGGGCGTCACGTAGTGATCGTCCTCCACGTAGGCCGTGCTGCCGTTGCGGCCGAAGTGGTCGCCGCCGCCGCCCAGCAGCGCGTAGCTCTTCTCGAAGCCCCACGAGATCGGCGTCTGCCCTGGCGACGCGGTGCCCACGTTCGCGCCCTGGTTCGTGGCGTTCGGCAGGCCGCTGCCCAGGTGCCACTTGCCGGCCATGTACGTGTGATAGCCGCCGTCCTTGAGCAGTTGCGCGATCGACAGCGCGCGGTCGTTCAGATAGCCCTCGTAACCCGGCTTGGGCGCGCCGTTCTCGTCCACGTAGTTCACGTCGGTGGTGGCCATGGTGCCTTCGCCCACCAGGTGGTGATCGGTGCCGGAGATGATCATCGACCGCGTGACCGCGCACACCGCCGCCGTGTGGTGGTTGGCCAGGATGCGGCCCTGCTTCACCAGCGCGTCGAGGTTCGGCGTGCGAATCTCGCTGCCGAAGGCGCCCAGGTCCGAGTAGCCGAGGTCATCGGCCATGATGAAGATGATGTTGGGCTTCTTTGCCGCCACGGTTGTTGGCGTGGCATTGTCGGCGGCGTTTGTCGGGCCATTGTCGCTGCCGCAGCCGCTCATCAGCGCGATGGCCGTGGCGCACAGCCCCGCCATCGCGCGGCGCGCGGGCTTATGGGCGTTATGCGAGTGATGCGTGGTCTGTCTGGACGCTGCTGTCGTTCTTGTCATACGTCTCTCTCTCTGCTGATCCGGATGCCGGGAAGATCGTCATGCTAAGAACGCACCGTGCCGCGCCGAACGAATGTTTTCGCCTAACGTTATTCATGCACCGCAGCACAAGTCGCGCTTGACGCGCCCAAACGGCAGGCTATATAACGAACGCGTGGGTAGAAGCGGTCGATTGAACAGCAGCGGTGCAATGCCGCGAGGTTCATCTGGAGATTGCTCACTGACGGAGTTGCCGTCAGTGACGCACATGACCCGACCGGTCCCACGTCCCTGACACGACTCCCGCCTTTCACCTGAGTCATCGTTAGGGGATCTCAATGATCATCGACACCAGTTGTTACCCGACCAACCTGGTCGACCTCGCGTGGCGCCACGACGGCGATCCATTTACCGGCGAGCGCCTGATCCAGATGATGGACGGCCCGTTCACGATCAACGGCAAGCCGCGCCGCATCGACCGCGCCTTCATCCAGCCGCCGCAAGGCAACACCATCTACACCTACACCGACGGCGTGCAGTCGGGCGCGGAAGCCATCGATGCCTACATGGCCTACACGCGCGAGATGGTGCAGAAGTATCCGGACCGTTTTATCGGCTGCTTCGTCTACAACCCGCGCTGCGGCGTGGAGAACGGCGTCAATGCGATGGAGCACTACGTGAAGCGGCTCGGCTTCAAGATGGTCCAGTTCCAGGCCAACATGCATGCGTACCGGCCCGACCGCGCGCTGGACTGGCTGCGCCCGGCGCTGCAGAAGTGCGCGGAGCTGGGCGTGCTGGTCAAGCTGCACACCGGCGACGGCCCGTACAGCATTCCCACCGAATGGGTGCCGATGATCAAGGAGTTCCCGACGGTGAACTTCATCATGGCCCACTTCGGCGTGCAGACCGGCGGCGTGTACTGCTTCGAGCCGTTCCAGATGGCCATGGACATGCCCAACGTCTACTGCGAATCGGGCTGGTGCCTGCAGTCGCGCATCGTCGAGTTCGCCAAGGTGCTGCCGAAACACAAGATCCTGTTCGGTTCCGACACCCCGCCCAACGAGCCCGGCATGTGGCTGCGCCTGCTGGAAGTGCTCTGCTTCGAGCCGCCGCAGGGCCTGAATCTCGACGAGGACACGCTCGAGGACTACCTCGGCAACAACGTCGCCCGGATGATCGGCCTCGCGCCGACGCCGGTACCGCGCACGCTCGAAGAGGCGAAGGCGCGCCTGGCCGCATGAGCGCGCCAGTCTCAACGGGATTCCGACGGAGCACACGACCATGATTATCGATACCCACCTGCACCCGACCAACCTCGTCGACGAGGCCTGGCGGCACACGGGCGAGCCCTTCACCGGCGAACGCCTGCTCAAGATGATGGACGGCCCCTACATGATCAACGGCAAGCCGCGCCGCATCGACATGGGCTTCATCCAGCCGCCGCCGGGCAACACCGGCTACCGCGACGGCAACCGGCGCGGCCGCGAGGGCATTCGCGACTACATGGCCTACGTGGCCACCCTGTGCCAGAAGTACCCGGACCGCTTTATCGGCAACTTCACCTTCAACCCGCGCTGGGGCCCGGAAGAAGGCGCGCAAGAGCTGGAATTCCACATCAGGGAGTACGGCTTCAAGATGCTCAAGCTGCATGCCAACATGCACGGCTACCGGCCCGACCGCGCGCTGGACTGGCTGCGTCCGGCCATGAAGGTCTGCGCCAAGTACAACACCGTGGTGCTGATCCATACCGGCGACGGCCCGTACACGATTCCGACGATGTTCTACCCGATCATCCGCGAGTTCCCGATGGTCAATTTCATCATCGGGCACTTCGGCATCCAGACCGGCGGCAACTATTCCTTCGAGGCGTTCTGGATGGCCATGGATACGCCTAACGTGTACTGCGAATCGGGCTGGTGCTTCCAGTCGCGCATTGTCGAGTTCGCCAGGCAGCTGCCGCGCGACAAGATCGTGTTCGGCACCGATACGCCGCCGAACGAGCCGGGCATGTGGCTGCGCGAGCTGGAAATGCTGTGCGGCCCCGCGCCGCAGGGCATGGACCTGGACGAGGCCGGGCTGGAGGACTACATGGGCAACAACATCGCCCGTCTGGTCGGCATCGAGCCCACCGCGCCGCCGAAGACCCAGGAAGAGGCGCAGGCACGTCTGAAGGATACGTACGCCAGCACGCGCTGATATGCCGATGCGCTGATGCGCTGATGTGCTGATGCGCTGATGCGCTGAGGCGCTGAGGCGCGACTGAACCCCTTCCCGTCTGGTCACGCACTGGTGCCCTCCTTGAGGCGCTGGTGCGCGGCAACGGTTTCCCGTTGGAAATTCCCAAGCGGAGCCATGCCATGACTGCTGCAACCCCTGGCCCGGCGGTGTTCGACGACACCAGCCAGGACTTTCATACCTTCCTCGCCGCCTATCGCGCGGCATTTCCCGACGATGTGCTGACCGTGCGCGAGCCGGTGACGGCCAACCAGGACCCTACCGCGCTGGTCTGGGCCCTCGCCGCACAAGATCGCCACCCGGTGCTCGTGTTCGACGACGTGGCAGGCCTGGGCACGCCCCTCGTCACCAACCTGTTCGCATCGCGCGAACGCGTGGGCCGGCTGCTCGGCGTGCCGGCCACCGGCATCCACGCCGAGTACCAGGCGCGCAGCCGCAGGCTGATGGCGCCGCGCGTGCTGGAGTCCGGCGCCGTCACCGGCATCATCCAGGAGCAGGTGGATCTGCGCACGCTACCGGCCATCCGGCATTTCGCCACCGACCGCGGGCCGTACATCACCAACGCGATCCTGATCGCCGAAGACCACGAAGCCGGCTTTGGCAACGCGAGCTTCCACCGCTCGATGCTGCACTCGCCCACCGAGATCGCCACAAGCCTGCACTCGCGCGGCCATCTGTGGCGCATGTACCAGCGCGCCGTGGAACTGGGGCGGCCGCTGCCTGTGGCGATGGTAATTGGCGCCCATCCGCTGTTCATGCTCGCCGGCGCTGCGCGCCTGCCCTACGGCGTGGACGAGCGGCACGTGGCCAGCGGCCTGTTCGGTGCGCCGCTCGACGTAGTGCGCACGCCGCGCCACGGCATTGCCGTGCCGGCCCACGCCGAGATCGTGCTCGAAGGCGTGCTCGATCCCACCGCGCACGTCGAGGAAGGGCCGTTCGGCGAATTCACCGGCTATTCGTCCGATCGCTCCACCAACAACCTGCTGCGCGTGGAAACGGTGATGCGCCGCAGCGATGCGTGGCTGGTGGACGTGGTCGGCGGCAACTCGGCCGAGCACCTGAACCTGGGCCGCATTCCGCGCGAGTCTGAGATGGTGGAGAAGCTCAGGGAGCGCTTTCCGTCGGTGACGGCCGTGCACTACCCCAGCTCGGGCACGCATTTCCACGCCTACGTGGCGCTGCGCCAGTCGCGGCCCGGCGAGGCGCGCCAGGTCATGCTCGGCCTGCTGGGCTGGGATCCGTACCTGAAGACCGTGGTGGCCGTGGATGCCGACGTCGACATCACGCGCGACGAACAAGTGCTGTGGGCCATGGCCACGCATCTGCAGCCGCACCTCGACGTGGTGGTGATCGACGGCCTGCCCGGCAGCGCGCTCGACCCCTCGGCGTCGGGCGTGGGTACCACGTCGCGCATGGGCCTCGACGCCACACGCGGAGCGAACTTCGACGGCATCCGGGCGCGCATCGACGACCACGCCCTGGCGCGGGCGGCCGCGCTGCTGGCACGGCTCGATACGGGAAAACACCGACGCACGTAGCCCGTACGCTGGCCATACGTAGACCATACGTAGGCCATAGGCAACAAACCACACGGGTGCGCGTGCATTGATCGGCTGACACGATCGATTAATCCATACGCCCCATTTACCCAATGTCCGGTGGCTGGCATGCTGCCCTGACAACGACACGCAGGCGGCGAAGACGTGGCAGCAGACCACGGGGGGCGGCAGACTGCATCCCCTTCACCAGCCAGCGGGCAGTACCGGCCTGGAAGACGAAGGAGACAGCATGATCCCCCAACCCGCTTCGCATGGGATCGATCCGGTGCATCCGGTCGATGAAGTCCTGCCCCCGCTTCGGCTGGCCGCACTCGGCCTGCAGCATGTGCTGGTGATGTACGCCGGCGCCATCGCCGTGCCGCTGATCATTGGCGGTGCGCTGCACCTGCCCAAGGAACAGATCGCGTTCCTGATCGCCGCCGACCTGTTCTGCTGCGGGCTGGTCACGATGATCCAGAGCATCGGCATCTGGAAGATCGGCATCCGCCTGCCCGTGATGATGGGCGTGACGTTCACCGCCATCGCGCCAATCATCGCCACGGGCTCCAACCCGTCGCTGGGCCTGCCGGCCGTGTTCGGCGCGGTCATGGTGGCCGGCGTGTTCACGCTGGTGGCCGCCCCGTACGTCAGCCGGCTGATCCGCTGGTTCCCGCCCGTGGTCACCGGCACCGTGGTGCTTGTCATCGGCATCTCGCTGATGCGCGTGGGGGTGAACTGGGCGGCGGGCGGCAACCCGACGATCAGCTCGCCCACCGGCCCGATCCCGAACCCCGCCTACGGCCTGCCCGTGCACCTGGGCATTGCCACCGTGGTGCTGCTCACCGTGCTGGGCATGATCGCCTTCTTCAAGGGATTCCTCTGCAATATCGCGGTGCTGATCGGCATTACCACGGGCTTCGTCATCGCCGTGGCGCTGGGCAAGGTCAGCTTCACCGGCGTGCATGCGGCCGACTGGGTGGCGCTGATCACACCGTTCCACTTCGGCTGGCCCACGTTCGACCCGATGACGGCGGTCACGCTTTGCGTGGTGATGGTGGTGATCATGATCGAGGGCGTGGGCCAGTTCCTGGCACTGGGCGAGATTGTCGAGCGCCCCGTCACGCCCGACGACCTGGCACGCGGCCTGCGCGCCGACGGCGTGGGCGCGCTGGTGGGCGCGGTCTTCAACACGTTCACGTACACGTCGTACGCACAGAACGTGGGGCTGGTTCAGGTAACCGGGGTACGCAGCCGCTGGGTGTGCGCCACGGCGGGCGGCATCCTCGTGGTGCTCGGCTGCCTGCCCAAGCTGGCCTTCTTCGCGGCGTCGATTCCTACCTATGTACTCGGTGGCGCGGCGCTGGTGATGTTCGGCATGGTGGCGGCCACCGGCGTGCGCATCCTCGGCCATGTGGACTTCGTCGAGAACAAGAAGAACGCCTACATCGTCGCCGTGAGCGTGGCGCTGGGCATGATCCCGCTGGTGGCGGACCGCTTCTTCGCGCAACTGCCCGACCTGGTGGCAAAGTTCTGCCAGAACGGCATCCTGCTGGGCACGCTGTGCGCGGTGCTGCTGAACTTGCTGTTCAACGTGCGCACGGAAAGCGAGCCGCAGATGCTGGCGAAAAAGGTGGCGTGAGGTTGAGGCTGACTGATGGTGTTCTCCCCTCTCCCGCATGCGGGAGAGGGGCGGGGGAGAGGGCCAGCCTCTCAAGCTGCGACGTCGATGATCTATACCGCCATGCCCTCTCCCCCGGCCCCTCTCCCACCGTGTGGGAGAGGGGAGCAAACTACCCTCCCAAATCACTCCTGTGCCGCATCAGCAGTTCCCTGAACGATTGCGCGGGCGGTGACAGCGAGCGGTCGGCGTGTACCAGCAGCGATATCTCGCGCGAGATCACCGGGTCTTGCGGCATCACCGCCACCAGCCCCAGTGCCGACGTCAGCCTTGTCACGGCCGTGCTCATGACCGCGATGCCAAGCCCGGCGTCGACCATGCCGACCATCGTCAGCGGCAGGTACACCTCGTGCACCCGCGCCAGTGAAATGCCGCGCGTGGCCAGTGCCGCGTCCAGGCAGTCGCGGATCGGATTGCCGCGATGCGGGCCGATGACCGGCAGCTTCGCCACATCTTCCCAGGTCAGTTCGCGTCGCCGCGCCAGCGGATGACTCGGCGGCATCACGATCACGAATGCGTCCGACGAGAGCCGGTGCGCGGTCAGGTCCGGCTGCCCCTCGGGCACGGTGCCGATGCCGAAGTCCACTTCGCCCGCGCTGACCATGCGCGGCACCTCGTCCTCGGCCACGTCATGCATCTCCACCTTCACGCCCGGATGGCTCACGCAGAACTCGCGGATGAAGCGCGGCAGCATCAGCGCCGCCTGGATCGACGATGCGGCGATCGATACGCGTCCACGCCCCAGCGTGCGCAGTTCGGCCGAGCTGTCGATCACACTGTCGATGTCGGCCACGGCCTTCCTCACCATCGGCAGCAACTCGGCGCCGGCCTGCGTGATCTGCATGAGCCGCGTATGGCGGTCGAACAGCTTCAGGCCCAGGTTCACTTCGAGTTCGTGGATCAGTGCGCTGACCGAAGACTGCGACAGGTTCAGCTTCTCGGCGGCACGCGTGAAATGCCGCTCCTCGGCCACGGCGATGAATGCGCGCAGCTGGCGCAGCGATACGTTCATGTTGGCTGGCATGTCTCCCCTGCTCTCTTGTCCTGGCGGCAGTCGATTCAGAGGGTAACACGATCAATAAATCCGGTTACGGGGATTTACCGATGATGGTTGCCCAACCATCATGCAAGCACGGTCAGCGCCAGACGCATCGCACGCATGGGCCGCAAGCATCCCCACAGGAGCGACGATGAGAGCGTTTGAATATCTCGAACCCGCCACGCTTGCCGAGGCCTCCGCGCTGCTGCACCGCAGTGGCGGACGCGCCAGCGTGCTGGCTGGCGGCACCGACCTGCTCGTGCAGATCAAGGAATCGCACCGCCAGCCGCAGCAGGTCATCAACATCAAAAACATTCCGGGCATGGACGTGCTGGCCTTCGATCCCGTCGACGGTCTGCGCATTGGCGCGCTGGTCACCACGCGCGAGGTGGAAACCTCGTACGCGGTGCGCCGGCACTACGCCAGCCTGGCCCGCGCCGTGACGGACTTCGCCTCGATCCAGGTGCGCAATCGCGCCACCGTGGTGGGCAACGTGTGCCGCGCGTCGCCGTCGGCGGATTCGCTGGCGCCGCTGATTGCCGACGGCGCCGTGGTGCACCTGTACGGCCTGCACGGCTCGCGTTCGATGCGGGTGGAAGACTTCGTGAAGGGCCCCGGCAAGACCGCGCTGCAACCCGACGAACTCGTCTCGCGCCTCACCATTCCGGCGCCGCGCCCCCATACGGGCAAGGCCTACATCAAGCATGGCCGCCGCGTGCAGATGGAACTGGCCACGGTCGGCGTGGCCGTCACGCTCACCGTGGCGCGCGGCCAGTGCACCGACGCCGCCATCGTGCTGGCCGCCGTTGGCCCCACGCCGATCCGCGCGCGCCATGCCGAAGCCGTGCTGCGCGGACGCGCCATCAGCGACGCGGCCGTGCTGCAGGCCGCGCATGCCGCCATGGAAGACGCCCGCCCTATCAGCGACGTACGCGCCAGCGCCGAGTACCGCCGCGAGATGGTCAGCGTGCTGACGCGTCGCGCCATCGCCCAAGCCCTGGAGACCCTCTGATGCGCAAACTGATCGAAACCGAAATCAACGGCGAGCCGCGCGAACTGGCCGTCGAGCCGCACAGCACGCTGCTCGATGCGCTGCGCTACGACGCGGGCCTCACCGGCACCAAGAAGGGCTGCGACGTGGGCGAGTGCGGGTCCTGCACCATCCTTGTCGACGGCAAGCCGATGAACAGTTGCCTGATGCTGGCCCCCGAGGCGCACGGATGCCGCATCACCACGATTGAGGGCATCCAGCCCGATGCCGACACCGTGCACGCCATCCAGGAGCAGTTCATGCGCTGCGGCGCCGCGCAGTGCGGTTTTTGCACGCCCGGCTTCGTGGTGGCCATCAAGGCGCTGCTCGATGCCAACCCGAGCCCGTCGCGCGACGAAATCCGCTTCGCCATCGCCGGCAATATCTGCCGCTGCACGGGCTACACCAAAATCGTCGAGGCCGTGGAGCGCGCCGCCGAAGACCTGATCCGCCATCCGGCGGGCAGCCGCGCCAGCCCCGGCGTCTGCCCCAACACCCGCCAGTCCGACCAGGAGATCGCACAATGACCCACGCCGTGATCGGACACAGCGTCAAGCGCACCGACCTGCTCGACAAGGTCACCGGCAACGCCAGGTATGTGGCCGACATGCCGCACGCGGGCCTGCTGCACGCCAAGCTCAAGCGCTGCAATGTGGCGCACGCCCGCATCGTGCGCATCGATACCACGGCCGCCCTGGCGCTGCCCGGCGTCAAGGCCATCCTGACGCACGAGAACGTGCCGCGCGTGTTGCATGCCGGCTCGCCGCACCCGCGCTCCGCCTCGGTCACTTGCGACCAGTACATCCTCGACCACAAGGTGCGCTACTGGGGCGAGGGCGTGGCGGCGGTGGCGGCCACCAGCGAGGAGATCGCGGCCCGCGCGGTGGAACTGATCGAGGTCGAGTACGAGCCGCTGCCCGCGCTGTTCACCGTCGAGGAGGCCGCCGCGCCCGGCGCGCCGCTGATCCACGACCGCGAGCCGGGCGGCAACCTCGTCTTGCCGCCCGTGAAGATCGAGCGCGGCAACGTGGACCAGGGCTTTGCCGAGGCCGATTTCATCCTGGAGGGCTGGTACGAGGGCGGCCGCCCCACGCCGGCCTATATGGAACCGAACGTGCTGACCTGCAAATGGGACGGCAACGGCAACCTGACCGTGTGGATCTCTACCCAGACGGCGTTCATGGTGCGCGGCATCATGGCCGAGGTGCTGGGCCTGCCGCTGCACAAGGTACGCGTGCTGGTGGACCATATGGGCGGCGGCTTCGGGGCCAAGCAGGACCTGTTCCAAAGCGAGTTCCTGTGCGCGCTGCTGGCGCGCGCCACGCACCGCCCGGTGCGCATGGAATACACGCGCGAAGAAACGTTCCTTGGTGGCCGCACGCGCCACCCGGCGAAGATCTGGCTGCGCCAGGGCTTTCGCCGGGACGGCACCATCACGGCCCGCGAGGCGAAGGTGGTGTTCAACTCGGGCGCCTATGGCTCGCACGGGCCCGGTGTCACCAACGTGGGCACGGCGGCCATGGTGTCGCTCTACCGCTGCGAGAACGTGCGCCTTGAAGGGCGCTGCGTCTACACCAACAGCCCCATCGCGGGTGCCTTCCGCGGCTATGGCGTGGTACAGACCTACTACGCGCTCGACATCCAGATGGACGAGGCCGCCGAGCGCCTGGGCATGGACCCCGCGGAGCTGAAACTGAAGAACGCCGTGCGGGAAGGCGACATCGCGCCGTCGAATCATCCGCTGATCGGCCGTGGCCTGGAAGCGTGCATCGCGCGGGGCATGGCGGCGGTGGACTGGAAGCAGCGCCGTGCGGAAACGCGGGCCCAGCAGGGCGTAGTCCGCCGGGGCTGGGGCATCGGCTGCGAGATGCATGGCAGCAGCGCCTACCCCGGCATCAAGGAGCAGGGCAACGCCATCGTCAAGATGAACGAGGACGGCACGGTGGTGCTGCTGACCGGCGCCGCCGGGCTAGGCACCGGCGCACACACGGCGCTGGCGCAGATCGTGGCCGAGGAACTGGCCATTCCGTTCGAGTCGGTCAGCGTGGTGCATGGCGATACCGACGTGGTGCCGTGGGATATCGGCGCCTTTGCGAGCCACACCACGTACATGGTGGGCCGGGCCGCGCAAATGGCCGCCGGCGAGATCCGCACGCAGCTGCTGGCGCGTGCGGCCCGGCAACTGGAGGCGGAGCCCGAGGAACTGGAGATCGTCAACGGTGTGATTGCCGTACGCGACCGCAACGGCCCCACGCTGACCGTGCGCGAGGCCGTGATGCCGCGCAAGGGCCTGCCGGCCGCGCAGTTCGTGGGCACTGCCACCTACCACCCCACCAAGTCGTACTCGTTTGCCGCGCACTTCGTGGAGGTCGAGGTGGACACCGAGACCGGCTTCATCACCGTAAAGCAGGTGGTGCCCGTGCACGATATCGGCAAGGTCATCCACCCGGTGGGGGCGGCCGGGCAGATCGAGGGCGGCATCCAGCAGGGCATCGGCCACACGCTGTACGAGGACTACCAGATCGACATGCAGACGGGCCGCTCGCTCAACGCCAATTTCGTCGACTACAAGATGCCGCTGGCGATGGACATGCCCGAGATCCACACCATCCTGCTGGAAGCCGCGCCCGACCCGGGCGGCCCGTTCGGCGCCAAGGGCGTGGGCGAAGACCCGATCGTCGCGATTGGGCCGGCCATCGCCAATGCCGTGTTCGATGCCATTGGCGTGCGCTTCCGGCACTACCCGATCAAGCCCGAACAGGTGCTGCAGGCACTGGCCGCGCGCCGCGCGGCGGAGGCCCAAGCATGAGCGCGCCGCGCCGCCTGGTGGTGGCCATCACCGGCGCCAGCGGCGCGGTGTATGGCGTGCGACTGCTGCAGGCCATGGGCGCGGCCGAGGGTTGGGAGACCCACCTGGTCTGCTCGCCCTCGGGGCTGCTCACCGCGCACCATGAACTGGGCCTGCAGCGGCCGGAACTGGAGCGGCTGGCCAACGTGGTGCACAACGTGCGCGACATCGGCGCCAGCGTGGCGAGCGGCTCGTTCCGCTGCGACGGCATGGTGGTCGCCCCATGCTCGATGCGCACGCTGGCCGCCGTGGCCACGGGCCTGGCCGACAACCTGATCACGCGCAGCGCCGACGTCATGCTGAAAGAGCGCCGCCGCCTGGTGCTGCTGGCCCGCGAGACGCCGCTGCACCTGGCGCACCTGCGCAACATGACCACCGTGACCGAGATGGGCGCCATCGTGATGCCGCCCGTGCCGGCCTTCTACACCCATCCGCAAGACGTGGACGACATCGTCAACCACACCGTCGGCCGCGTGCTGGACCTGTTCGACGTGCCGCACACCGGGCTGGTGGCGCGCTGGACGGGCATGCGCGCCACGCTGGCCGCCGTCAACACCGCTATCACTCCCAGGGGGACACCATGACGCACTCGCACCACCCTCTGCCACCGGTACCCGTGACGATCCTTACCGGCTTTCTCGGCGCCGGCAAGACGACCCTGCTCAACCACATCCTGACGCAGAAGCACGGCCATCGCATCGCGGTAATCGAGAACGAGTTCGGCGAGGTCGACGTCGACTCCGACCTGGTGATGACCTCCGACGAGGAGATCTACCAGATGACCAACGGCTGCATCTGCTGTGTCGTGGACGTGCGAACCGACCTCGTGCGCATTCTGCAGAAGCTGCTGGAACGACCCGAACGGTTCGACCACATCCTTGTGGAAACCAGCGGGCTGGCCGATCCCACGCCCGTGGCCGCCACCTTCTTCATGGACAACGAGGTGGCCCGGCAGGTCACGCTGGACGGCATCCTGACGCTGGTAGACGCGGTGCACATCGAGGGGCATCTGGACGACCCCCGCTTGTCCGGCTTCGACAACCAGGCCGTGGACCAGATCGTGGCGGCGGACCGCATCATCCTGAACAAGTCCGACCTGGTGTCCGAGGCGCGTCTCGATGCGCTGACCACGCGTCTGCGCCACCTGAACGAGGGCGCGCAGATCCTGCGTTCGCACTACGCGCAGGTGGACCTGTCGCGCATCCTCGGCATCGGTGGTTTCACGCCCGGCCAGGCCCAACTGCCGGACACGCCACACGCGCCGCACGGGCCGCACCGGCATCACGCCCACCACGATCACCACCACCACGATGCCGACCACGTCTGCGACGAACTATGCGAGCACGCCCATGACGAAGACGACCACGCGCATCGCCACGACCCGTCCGTGACGTCGGTCTCGCTGCTGTTCGACACGCCCTTCGACCGCCAGCGGCTGGAGCATGCGCTGCGTGCGCTGCTGGCAGCCCAGGGCGACGACGTGTTCCGCATGAAGGGCATCGTGGCCGTGCTGGACGATGACCGGCGCCACGTGCTGCAGGCCGTGCACCGGCTGATGGATTTCCACCCCGCCGACGCGTGGGGCGACGGCCCGCGCGAAAGCAAGTTCGTCTTCATCGGACGCGATCTCGACCGCGCGCGGCTGCAGACGCTGCTGCGCGTGTGCCAGCCGGCGCAGGTGGCGGCCTGACCTGAATATTGACTCTGGGACCCCGTCAGGCATGACGGGTGATTGACGGCGCAGCCTGGCTCACGCGGGCTGCGCCTTTTTTGCTGTCAGCGGTCAGTGGTCAGTGGTCAGTGGTCAGCGGCCCGCGCCCTTCAGCGTGGACGACGGCGACTCGCCAAACTCCTTGCGATACTCGCGCGCGAACAGGCTCAGGTGCGTGAAGCCGTGCCGCATCGCAATCGCCGACACCACGCCCGGCCCGGCCTTGGCCCCTTGCAGTGCCGCACGCGCGCCCTGCAGCCGCAGCACGCGCAAATACTCCATCGGCGTGGTGTCCTTGCTCTTGCGGAAGCCGAGCTGCAACGTGCGTTCGCACACACCACAGTGGGCGGCCAGCGCCTGCATCGACACCGGCTTGTCGAGATTGGCGCGCAGGTAACGGATGGCGCAGCGCACGTACGCGGGCAGCGTCGGCAGGTAGCCACGCGGCAGCAGCCCGCCGTCCGCGCCGAAGTGGTCCACCAGCAGCGCGGTCAGGCAAAGCTGCTCGATGGCGGCGTCGGCGGCAGGCAGCGCAGGGCCACCGGCACGCATCGCCGCTTCCGCACGCAGCCATTGCATCATCGCGCGCCAGCGCCCGGCGCGCGGCGCGTCGGCCAGCGGCTGCAGCGCAAACATCAGCGGCGCCGGGGCGTCGAAGTTGAAGCACATGCGGAACGCTTCTTCCAGCGCCGGGCGCCGCACCACCACGCTGAAGCGCTCGCACCCCGCATCGATCAGCAACCGCACCGGCAGCGCCGGCGAGAACACCCACGTGCTGCCCGGCTCCATCTCGGCCACCACATCGCCATAGGCCACGCGGCAGCGGCCCGCCGTGACCGTCTGAATGACGTAGTGGTCCTTGCCGGGCTGCGGCTCTACCTCCATGTCCTGGGCGTAGCGCGTGGTGGCCAGCGTGAGATGGCCGATCTGGCAGCTCTGCAGCTGCACGTCTGGGGCGGCTTCGTCGGTATGCAGCCGCGTGGGGCCAAAAATGCGCGCAGACAGTGCCTGCACGTGATCGAGTGCACGGGCATGGCTCGCATTGTTCACTCTTGGTGCAGTGTGATGAACCATGGTGCGAAAAAGCCGGGCGGGAGCGGGGGTTGTCGTAGTCATCGTAGAGAGCCATGCAGTTTCCGTGCAAGCTGTGGAAAACCCCTGCGTTTCGCTTCCATGCGCGGGCGTTCGCAATGTTGCTACGCCGGCCGCCCGCCGCGCGCTACCTTGGCTTGCAAACCCACACGTCAAGGCAGGAGAGCCCCCATGACCACCCCCGTCCACCCCGTCGACCAGGTGCTGCCCGCCCGGGCCATGGTCTCGCTTGGTTTTCAGCACATGCTGGTCAGCTACCTGGGCGCCATTGCCGTGCCCATGATCGTGGCCGGCGCCCTCAAGATGAACCCGGCGCAGACCACGCTGCTGATCAGCACCGCGCTGTTCACGTCTGGCATCGCCACGCTGCTGCAGACCGTGGGCTTCTGGAAGTTCGGCGTGCGGCTGCCGCTGATGCAGGGCGTGGCCTTCGGGTCGGTCGGGCCGGTGATCGCCATCGGCACCGATCCGTCGCTGGGCTTCACCGGCGTGTGCGGCGCGGTGATCGGCGCCGGCATCGTGACGATGTTCCTGGCGCCGGTGATCGGCCGGCTCAAGCGCTTCTTTCCGCCCGTGGTCAGCGGCTGCATCATCACCTCGGTGGGCCTGTCGCTGTTTCCGGTGGCCTACCAGTGGACGGGCGGCGGCCATGGTGCCAAGGACTTCGGCTCGCCGATGTTCTTCATCGTGGCCCTGGGCACGGTGGCGCTGATCCTGTTCTTCAACAGCCACGGCGGCCGGATGGTGCGCAGCCTTGCAGTGCTGATCGGGCTGATGATCGGCGGCGCGGCGGCCTGGCTGCTGGGCATGGGCAACTTCGACGAGGTGGCCCGCGCGCCATGGTTCACCATGGTCGTGCCGTTCGCCTTTGGCATGCCGACCTTCGACGTCGGCGCCATCGTCACGATGGTCATCGTCATGGTCGTGCAGATGGTGGAGTCGATGGGCCTGTTCGTGGCCATCGGCGACATCGTCAAGCGGCCCGTCACCGAGCGCGAGGCCACCTGCGGCCTGCGCGCCAACGGCCTGGCCAGCGCCATCGGCGGCTGCTTCGCGGCGTTTCCGTTCATCGCGTTCATGGAGAACGTGGGCCTCGTCATCGTCACCGGCGTGCGCAGCCGCTGGGTGGTAGCCGTCTGCGGCGTGATGCTGTGCGCGGTGGCGCTGGTGCCGAAGATCGGCGCGCTGTTCTCGTCGATTCCTGCTGCAGCGCTCGGTGGCGCCACCCTGGTGATGTTCGGCGTGGTGGTGGCGGCCGGCATCCGCACGCTGGGGCAGGTGGACTACGAACGCAAGCCCGCCAACCTGAGCGTGGTGGCCATCACGCTGGCCTGCGCGCTGATGCCCGTGATCATGCCCAACCTGCTGGCCAAGCTGCCGTCCGCGCTGCAGCCGTTCGTGCACAGCAGCGTGATCATCGCCTGCGTGGTTTCGGTCTTCCTGAACCTGATCCTGAACGGCTTGCCCACCCGCGACGACGAGGTGGAGCACGCCGTGTCACCCGCACCCGTCTCGGAGCTCTGAAGCATGGCCAACAACATCCTGATCCGTGGCGCCGCCGCCGTGATGACCGGCCGCGCCGGCGTGGTCGCGCGTGCCGGTGCCGCCGACCTGCGCATCCGCGGCGGCCGCGTGGCTGAACTGGCTGCGGGGCTGACGCCGCAGCCCGACGAAACGGTCATCGACGCCAGCGGCTGCGTGGTGTACCCCGGCTGGGTCAACACGCACCATCACCTCTTCCAGAACCTGCTCAAGGCCGTGCCGGCCGGCATGAACGCCGACCTGCAGGAATGGCTGGCCAATGTGCCCTATCCGCGCCTGGACCGCTTCACGCCCGAGATTTTCCGCACCGCCGTGCGGCTGGGCATGGCCGAGCTGCTGCTGTCGGGCACCACCACCTGCGCCGATCACCACTACCTCTACCACCACGGACACGGGGCGGAGACCGGCGACGTGCTGTTCGACGTGGCCGAGGAATTCGGCATGCGGCTGGTGCTGTGCCGGGGCGGCGCGGTGCAGTCCAAGTCTGATCACCCGGGCATGCGCGCCACGGCGCTGGTGCCGGAGACCTTCGACGAGATGCTGGGCGACATCGAGCGCCTCAAGGCGCGCTATCACGATGCGGCCCCCGACGCGCTGCGCCGCGTGGTGGTGGCGCCCACCACGCCCACCTTCTCGATGCCACCCACGTTGCTGCGCGAAGTGGCCGGCTTCGCGCGCGGCATGCAGCTGCGCCTGCATACCCATCTGTCGGAGACCGACAACTACGTGCGCTTCTGCGCCGAGAAGTTCCGCTGCACGCCGGTGCAGTTCGTGGCCGACCACGACTGGCTCGGCCCCGACGTCTGGTTCGCGCACCTGGTGACCGTGACGCCCGATGAGATCCGCATGCTGGGCCAGACCCGTACCGGTGTGGCGCACTGCCCCGTCAGCAATGCGCGGCTCGGCAGCGGCGTGGCGCCGATCCGCGCGATGGCCGATGCCGGCGTGCCGGTGTCGATCGGCGTGGACGGCGTGGCGTCGAACGAGTCTGGCAGCATGGTGCACGAGGCCAACTTCGCGTGGCTCGTGCATCGCGCGCTGGGCGGCGCCGCCGCGACGCGCATCGAAGAGGTGATCCACTGGGGCACGGCCGGCGGCGCGCAGGTGCTGGGCCTGCCCGGCGTGGGCACGCTGGAGCCCGGGCAATCGGCGGACCTGGCAATCTACGACGTGAGCGGCCTGCGCTTCGCGGGCTTCCACGACATCGCCACGGCACCGGTGGCGGCCGGAGAGCCCACTCCGGTACGCGACGTATTCGTGCGCGGCCGGCACGTGGTGAGCCAGGGGACCATTCCGGGGCTCGATCTCGCGCGCCTGCGCCACGACGCCGCGGCCGCACTGAAGACACTGATGCCGTAGGGCAGGCCAGTACGCAGCAAGGGACGCGGCACCGGTGGGCAGCGGTGGCCTGAACCTTGCTGCCGTTCCTTCATCCGCTGATCCAACCAGTCTGGAAGAAGGAGCCCACCATGGCCGCACCCGAAGATGCATCCGTACGTAACAGCCCGCAGGCGCAGGAAGCGCCCGAAGACCAACCCGACACCATCGAGGTGAAAGTCTCGGGCGATGGCAATGGCCTGGTCGATGACGAGACCTCCGGCCACGCCATCAAGCCGAGCGGCCCCACGCCGGACAAGACCGCCAACGAACGCGACGCCGGCGAGGGCGACGCCGATGCCACGAGCCAGTAAGGCAGACCGCAGACATTCGATACAACAGCTTACAAAGACGGCTTCGGCAGGGTCAACGGGGCGGGGGATGCGCCGTTAGTATCGGCATCCAGGCAGCAACCGCGCGCCTTTCGCGCTTCAGACGCCCCATGACCCGTACCCTGATCTCTACCCTTGCCACCCTGATGGGCCTGGCCGCGCTTGCGGCTTCTGGCGCCGCCCAGGCGCGCGTCAACGTCGACATCGGCATTGGCGTGCCAGCCTACGTGGCGGCACCGCCGCCGGCCCCGGTCTACTACGAGCCCGCGCCGGTCTACGTGGCGCCCCGGCCGGTCATCGTCCAGCCCCGGCCCGTGGTGGTGGCGCCCGGCTACTACGAAGACTGGCGCGAACAACGCTGGCGCGAGCAGCGCTGGCGCGAGCGCGAATGGCGCCGCGAGCAACGCTGGCGCGAGCGCGAGTGGCACCGCTGGCATGGCGACGATTGAGTGCGCAACCTCGCCCGCACGTGGTTGCCACGGCATGCGCGCGCTGCCGGAGCGTGCGCCTCGCGGCTTAAGAATCCGCAAATGTATACCCGGCAAAATCGGCACGACCTGTCCGAATACGCCTGCCAACGTTACGTAACGCGCCCCGACGGCGTTACGGTGACGTAACGCGCCGCTACCCCGCGATCGGCCCTGGAGGCGCGTCGCGGGGCGCCCCGCAGCGCGCAGGCGTGTGTGGAACGGAACTTGCCCCGCTGCTTCCCTGCATAGCAAAAACTACAAACAGGGGAGCCCGCACATGCAAGCCACCGTCGTGGAGTCCCGGCCTTTGGTCGGCCTCGGCATTCAACGCATTCTTCAACGCATTCTCGATATCGACACCGCCCGTGTCATCTCGCCCAGCCCGTTGCCCGGCATCACGCTGAACAAGGCCGAGCTGCTGGTCATGGGGGAGCTGCCGGATGGCTACGACCACCAGGTGCTGCAACTGCTTGGTTCCGCCTCCTCCGTTCGAGGGGTGCTGTACCTCGGCGCGGGCGGCACCGTGCAATGGATGCCGCCGCGCGAGGTGGCGCCGCTGCTGGCCTGGCTGCCCGAGAACGCGTTGCCCGACGCCATCGAACGCACCGTGCGCGACATGATCGCGGCCCTGCACGCGGGCTGCTGCACCGGACAGCCCTATGGCGTCGGCGTTGGCACTGGCGTTGGCACCCGGCTGGGCCGCTTCGGCCACGACAGCGCCCCCGGCGTGGCCGACGATGGCGACCATGGCGACCATCGCGATGACGTTGGCGGGGTGGGCCCCCGCGATTCCATCCCCCGCCTTGCGCCGCTGCCCCCCCGGCTGCGGCTGCATGACTTCGCCGTCGAGGCGCAGATGCTGACGCTGACGCAGCGCCAGTACGACGTACTGGTGCTGCTGTCGCACGGCTTGTCGATCAAGCTGATCAGCCGCCGGCTGGAAATCTCGGTGCCCACCGTGAAAAGCCACACGCTGCAGATCTATCGCCGGCTTGCAGCACGCAACAAGGCCGAGGCCGTGTTCATGGCGCGCGAGAAAGGCGCGCTGCTCGCGGGCATCTCGGTGGCCGCCGACGCCCTGGCCGCCTGACTCATGGCACATGACGCAGGCAGGCCGCCCGGCCTGCCCTGCAGCACGCGGCCCGTGCCCGTGCCGCGGCGCCCATCCATCGGTGCGGCTATCGCACAGTGCCTCGCCAAACCCGGGGCTCACCCTGACTTCCGGCGCCAGTTTCCTCGCCGATAATCCGCAAGGCCGATGCCGACGGGCGACCTCGCGTCGCCCCGCCGGCACGCCACAGAGCCCCGGGGTGCCAACCACCGGGCGCGGCATAAATCAGTGAAGGAGATGTAGTGCGTATCAAGCATCAAGCCGCGCGCATGGCGTGCGGAATGGCCGTTGCCATCGCCACCGTATTCACCAGCCAGATGGCCGTGGGCGCCGACGCCTGGCCCGGCAAGCCGATCAAGGTCATCGTGCCCTACACGCCGGGCGGGTCCACCGACACCGTCTCGCGCGTGGTCTTCGAGCGCGTGGCCCAGAGCCTGGGCCAGCCCATCATCATCGAGAACAAGCCCGGCGCCAACAGCACGCTGGGCGTGGGCGTGGCCGCGCGTTCGGCGCCCGATGGCTACACCTTCGTGTCGGTGCTGGCCGCCTACAGCGCCAACATGTCGCTGTATTCCAAGCTCAGCTACAAGCCGTCGGACCTGACCCCGGTGGCCGAAATGGCCGAGCTGCCGCTGTTCCTGTTCGCCAGCAAGAAGGTGCCGGCCAAGACCGTGGCCGAGCTGGTCGACTACGGCAAGAAGCATCCGGACGCGCTGACGTTCGGCTCCAGCGGCGTTGGCAGTTCCGCGCACCTGACGGGCGAACGCCTGTCGATGGAGTCGAAGGTCCGCATGACCCACGTGCCCTACAACGGCAGCGCGCCGATCCTGCCGGCGCTGGTCTCGGGCGAAGTCTCGGTGGCGTTCGACCCGCTGCTGGTGCCCATGCCCCATGTGAAGTCGGGCAAGATCAACGTGCTGGCCGTGGCCTCGGCCAAGCGCTGGCCCGGCGAGCCAAATATCCCGACGATGGAAGAAGCCGGCTTCCCGGGCTTCGTGATGAGTTCGTGGACGGGCCTGCTGGCCCCGGCCGGCACGCCGCAGCCGGTGATTGACCGCATGGCCAGAGAAATCGCCGCCGCCACGCGCAGCCCGGAAGTGGCGAAGAAGCTCACGGACCTCGGCTTCATTCCGGTCGGCGGCACGCCGGACGAGTTCCGCAAGCTGATCGAGCGCGACACCACGCGCTACGCGCAGATCGTCAAGGCGGGCAAGATCACGCTGGACTGAGCGCGCACCGCATGGGCGGCGCAGTGTCGAGTCCGTGGTGGCGGCGCCCTCAGTGGCGCCCTCAGTGGCGCCCTCAGCGACGCCCTCAGCGCTGCCGCCGCTGCCAGGCCTCGTACAGGTCTGGCTCGCCCTCCTGCCGCACTGGCACATACGCGATCTTCATCGACTGCTCGGCAAACGGCCTGGCAAGATCGGCGTAGATCGCGGCGGTTGACAGCCCGAACGGTTCCCCATCGTCATTCGAATAGGCGTACGCCACCTCGGTCACGCCGGCCAGCCGCATCGCCGCCATGCACATGGGGCACGGATGCCCGCTCGCGTACACCGCGCTGCCCGCCAGGCTCGGGCTGCCCAGCCGCTGGCTGGCGGCCCGGATCGCATTGAGCTCCGCGTGCGAGGTGGGATCATGGGTCTCGTGGATCTGGTTGACCGCCGTGGCCAGCACCTGGCCGTCGCGCACGAGCACGGCGCCGAACGGGCGGCCGCCGGCTTCCATGTTGGCCCGCGCCAGGCGGATGGCTTCGCGCAGGTACTGCTGGGCATTCGACATGTCTTGGCTCCGGAAAGACGAGAGGGGCCCGATGATAACTTGCGATGCGCGCCTGTACTAAGCTGGTAGCGGACGCGCCTCACCGGCTGGAGGCCGCGCCACGCGCCATGCCCACAGCCGTGTCACCGTGGAGGGCGGATGCCATGTCCCGCTTCCCTGCCATCGCGGCCGCACTGCTGGCCAGCCTGCTTGCTGCACCCGGCCAGCCCATCGCGGCGGAGCCCCCGCCGGAGCCGCTGACCGTCACCTTCGTCCATCCCGAGACGTACCAGGACGCGTCGCGCCACTACGGCTACGGCAGCGACCCCCAGGTGCTCGAAGCGATCCGCCAGCACCTGCGCAAGCTAGTGGAGCGCAACTTGCCGCCTGGCTACACGCTGGCGATCGAGGTGCTCGATGTCGACCTGGCCGGCTATATCGACTGGCGCCTGCGTGGCGAGGTGCGCGTGATCCGTGACGTGACCTGGCCCCGCATGACGCTGCGCTACGCGCTGCGGCACGGCGACGAGATCGTGGCCAGCCACGAGGAGCGCATCAACAACATGAATTTCCACTGGGGCGTGAACCGCTATGGCTACAGCGATCCGCTGCGCTACGAAAAGGCCATGCTCGACGACTGGTTCGCGCGCGCCATCACGCAGCGGGTACACGGTTGAGCGCCCCGGCCGCCGCCGCGCGCAGGATGCGGCGGAACGTCGGGCACGCCATATGGCTTGGTGCCGGGCAAGCAGCGGCATGACGCAGGCCGTCGCGCATCGCGGTCAGGCGCCGGATCGCGCAGTCGAGTTCGTCGGCCTTGCTGGCCAGCTTCGCGCGATCGATCTGCACCCCACCCTCGCCGGCCAGCATCGCGCCGATCTCTTCGAGCGAAAACCCGGCGGCCTGGCCCAGCGCGATCAGCGCCAGGCGATCCAGCACGTCGGCGTGGAACTGGCGGCGCAGGCCGCGCCGCGCGGCCGATGCAATCAGGCCCTTCTCTTCATAAAACCGCAGCGCGGACGCCGGCACGCCCGACTGCCGCGCCACGTCTCCGATATCGAGCAGGCTCACAGGCTTGACCTCAAGTCGACTTGAATTGGCACAGTGTAGCTTTCAACTTCCCGGATCCCATGCCATGCAGACCCAACCCCAACCCAACAAAGACCAGAACACGCTGTGGAATGGCACCGGCGGCCAGGCCTGGGTCACCAACCAGGCCACGCTGGATCGCATGTTCGCGCCGTTCGAGCCGATTCTGATGGAAGCGCTGCCCCCGGGCGCGGGCCACCGGGTGCTCGACGTGGGCTGCGGTACCGGTGGCATCACGCTGGCGGCGGCGCGGCGCACCGGCGCGCAGGGCGACTGCCTCGGCATCGACATTTCCGGGCCCATGCTGGCTGCCGCGCGCACCCGTGCCGAACAGGCGGGCCTGCCGGCGCGGTTCCTGCAGGCCGACGCGCAAACCCATGCGTTTGCGCCGGCCAGCGCAGACCGCATCGTGTCGCGCTTCGGCGTGATGTTCTTCGAAGACCCCGTGGCGGCGTTCGCCAACCTGCACCGTGCCGCGCGGCCCGGCGCCGCCATGCGGCTCATTGCGTGGCGCGGGGCGGAAGAGAACCCGTTCATGACCACGGCCGAGCGGGCGGCCGCGCCGCTGTTGCCCGACCTGCCGGCGCGCCAGCCCAATGCGCCGGGCCAGTTCGGCTTTGCCGACCGGCGCCGCGTGGCCGCCATCCTGGGCCAGGGCGGCTGGGCCGAGGTGGACATCACCCCGATCGACGTGGATTGCACGCTGGCCGAAGCAGATCTCGAACGCTACTTCAGTTCGCTGAACATGGTGGGGCAGCGCCTGCAGACGGTCAACGACGCCACCCGCGCGGCCGTGGTGCGCACCGTGCGCGCCGCGTTTGCGCCGTTCGTTAATGGCGACACGGTGCGCTTCACGGCGGCCTGCTGGCAAATCGACGCGCGGGCGCCCGCGTAAGGTGTTGCGCCGCGGCGCTGCCGACCTAGACTGGGAGCATCCCCCAGGCGGGTCGGAGGCAACACCATGGCCGCATCCACGGAACAACCAGGCAGCCAGACCAGCCACACCACGCTGGCCTTCGGGCGCATCTACGCCGATGACGGCGGCGAATCGCACTTCGGCGCGCTGACCTTCGCGATGAGCGAACGCAACTTCGCCCCGCCCGCGCCGCCGTTCTTCGTCTCGCGCATGGCCGAGGCGGTGCGCCAGGGCTTTCTGGTGGTGCCAACGGGCTGGGTGGGCGAGCTGCATCCGGCGCCGATCCGCATGTGGATCTTCATGCTCGACGGCGAGATGGAGTTCGAGGCGTCGGACGGCCAGCGCCGCACGCTGGTGCCCGGCAGCGCCCTGCTGCTGGAAGACACGCGCGGCAAGGGTCACCGCAGCCGAGTGATCGGCGGCAACATCGCCACGCTCGCCGTGGTGGAAATGCCGGTGCCGGCACGCTGAGCCGCCGGATGCCGACGCCCGAGCTGCCGCCGCCGCCGCCACCACCGCCCGCGGTGCCCTCCGGATTCCGGCAGGGCATCATCACCGCCATCACGGTGCTGCTCGGCTTCTCGCTGGCGTTCTGGCGCTTCTGGGGGTTCGAGAGCCCGGGCAGCTGGAGCGCGCGCGCCATCGTGGCCGCGCTGTGTCTGATCGTGGCCGTGGCGCTGCAGATCCTTGCGTTGTTCCGCGCGTTGCGCATCGAGGACGACGCGATTCCCGAATACCGCAAGACCGTGCGCTGGTTCATCGCCTCGGCCATCGCGCTGCTGGTGGGGCTGACGCTGGCCATGATGGATGCCGCGCTGGTCGAACCGGTGAACTGAGCGGCACCAGCCCTAGCGCAGCAGCGCCGGCGCGTAGGTCTTCACGAAGAAGGCCAGCGTGATGCACGACGTGGCCAGCAGGGTGCCGGCGCGAATCAGGCGCGGCGACGCCATGCGGCCCAGCAGCGCCCCGCCGTAGCCACCCAGGATGGCGCCGATCAGCATGGCCAGCGTCTCGGGCCAGCGCACCGCGTTGGCGAAGATGAACGCCCCCACGGCCACGGCATTCGCCGCGCTCACCATCAGCGTGCGCGGCGCGTTGAGGTGCTTGATGTCGCGGCTGTCCAGCAGCCCCCACATGGCGATCATCATGATGCCCACTGCGCCGCCGAAATAGCCGCCGTACACCCCCAGCGCGAACTGGATGGCCAGCACCGCATGCGCGTGGATGCGCCAGCGCGCGCGCAGCCATTCGCCGATGCGCCGCCCGAACGCCAGCGCGACCGACGCAACCAGCAGCAGCCACGGCAGCACGACGGTGAACGCCGCCGACGACGTCCGCAGCAACAGCAGCGCACCCACGAAGCCGCCGCAGAGCGTGGCCACCAGCAGCGTGCGCAACGGCACCGCGCCCACCGGCCCCAAGCCATCGCGATAGGCCCAGGCGCTGGCCAGCCCGCCCGGGAACAGCGCCACGGTGCTCGAGGTGTTTGCCTGCACCGGCGGCACGCCCGCCGCGATCATCGCCGGCAGGCTCACGAACGAGCCGCCGCCGGCCAGCGCATTCATCGCGCCCGCCACAAAGCCCGCGCAGAAAACCAGAAGTATGGGGTCCATGCACGAGATGCTAGTCACGCCACGGCGGGCCCGCAATCTGGCTTTTCCGGTGCTAGACTTCGGCGCATCCGAAAGCTGGGGGACAGCAACGTGCGCTTCGACCTGACTGACCTACGGCTGTTCCTGAGCGTGGTGGAATGCGGCAGCCTCACGCAAGGCGCCCGCGCGATGCATCTGGCGCTGGCTTCGGTCAGCGAGCGGATGGCCGGCATGGAGGCCACGCTGGGCGCGCCGCTGCTGGAGCGCAACCGGCGCGGCGTGCGTCCCACGGCCGCGGGCGAGGCGCTGGTGCGCCATGCGCGGTCGATCCTCGGACAGGTGGAACAGATGCGCGGCGAACTGCGCACGTACGCCACGGGCCTGAAGGGCCGCATCCGGCTGCTCTCGAACACCGCCGCGCTGGCCGCCTTCCTGCCGCCGCAGCTGTGCCGCTTCCTGGCGGACCACCCCGACCTCTCCGTCGACCTCGTCGAGCGGCCCAGCCCGGACATCGTGCAGGCCCTGGCCGAAGGCCGCGCCGAGCTGGGCATCGTGGCCGACTTTGCCGACCTGGGCGGCCTGCAGACGCACCTGATTGCGCAGGACCAGCTCGTGGTGGTGGCGGCGCGCGCGCACCCGGTGGCCGCGCAGCCCGCCGTGGCGTTCGCGGACATCCTCGACGCGCCCATCGTCGGCATGGCCGACACCGCGCTGGAGGCCCACCTCGCGGAGCGCGCCGCGCGCCTGGGCCGGCAGCTGCATTACCGCGTGCAGCTACGCAATGCCGACCACGTGGCGATGCTGGTGGCGCGCGGCATCGGTATCTCGATTGTGTCGGATGCCACCGCGCGCACACTGCGCGGCGACCTGGCGGTGCTGCCGCTGGCCGAACCGTGGGCCCTGCGCCGGCTGCACCTGTGCGCGCGGGATTTCGGCCAGCTCACGCCGCACGCCGGCCTGCTGGCGCGCCAATTGATCGATGGCGCGGTGGCGGTCTTGCAGACAGAGGTGGCGCCTGCACCGGTGGCAGCGCCGTGATGCCACGCTCAAGTCACGCCACCGGAAAGCCGTAAAATCCTCCGTCATCGTCCGGATTCCATCCCATTTTCCATTTCCCCATGAAGAAGGTATTCCTGTCTGCCGCGGCCTGCGTGGCCGTTGCCGCCTATGCCCACGCCCATGCCGAGCCCGGCGCCGGCCATGTTGCGGCCCCGCTGGGCCTGGAACTGGGCAAGACCAGCTGCGCGCGGCTCACGCCGGGGCCTAACCGGGAGCGCACCGGCGCCACGCCGTGGGCCGGTGGCGACACGTTCGAGTTGAAGAACCTGCAGCGTTTCAACCTGCCCGGGCTCACGCGCGCGGTGGTGAACTGCGACGGCCAGGACCTCGTGGCGCTGGTGACGCTCACGTTCGATCACACCGCGTTCGACGACGTCAGCCGCAAGCTGGACGCGCGCTACGACGCGAAGCGCAAGACCGAGCCCGGCGCGCAGAACGGCTACGCCGAATGGGCGGCGGCAAACGGCACGCTCGAACTGCTGTCTGCCCGCGACGGCCGCCAGTTCACCGTGGCCTACTGGAGCAAGGGCGCCAAGGCACGCTACTTTGCCTATGGTGGGGCACACGGTGGCGCACATGGCACACCGCCGGCCGCCGCCAGCGCCGCCCCGGCCAAGGAGCCAGCGCCGCTGTAAGGCGCCGCGCACCATCGCGTGGCGCACCCCGCTGCAGGAATGCCTGAAGCCGTGACCACCAGGGTGTAATCTTCAGCCTGCACCGCGCGCCCCCCTCGCGCACCGGGATGCCGACAGGGCGTGCCGGCCAGACTGGAGTCCACCCTCATGACCTCCAAAGCATCGTCCCGCAGACAGGCCTTCCGGCAGCAGGTGGCGGCGCGCCAGGCGCTGCTGATGCCCGGCGCGTTCAACGCCATGAGCGCGCGCGTGATCGAAGACCTGGAATTCCAGGCCGTGTACCTGACCGGCGCCGGCGTCACCAACATGTCGTTCGGCCTGCCCGACCTTGGCTTCATCGGCCTGAGCGACATCGCGGAACACACCGCGCGCGTGCGCGATGCGGTGGACCTGCCGCTATTGGTGGATGCCGATACCGGCTTTGGCAACGCGCTGAACGTGCATCACGCGGTACGCACGCTGGAGCGCGCCGGCGCCGACGCGATCCAGCTCGAAGACCAGGTCATGCCGAAGAAGTGCGGACACTTCGCCGGCAAGCATGTGGTGAGCACGGCCGAGATGGTGGCCAAGATCCACGCCGCCACCGACGCGCGCGACGACCCCAACTTCCTGATCGTGGCGCGCACCGACGCGGCCGCGGTACACGGCATCGACGATGCGATCGACCGTGGCCACCGCTTTGCCGAAGCCGGCGCCGACATCCTGTTCCTGGAAGCCATCGAAGACCTGGCCGACATCGAGCGGCTGCCCGGCCTGTTCCAGACCCCGCTGCTGATCAACATCGTCATTGGCGGCAAGACGCCGGTGCAGAAGCGCGAGGCGCTGGAGCGCCTGGGCTACGGCCTGGTGCTCTACGCCAATGCCGCGCTGCAGGGCGCGGTGCGCGGCATGCAGCAGGCGCTGGGCCTGCTGCAGTCGAACGGCCAGATGACCGAGGACCCGGCCATCGTGGCGCCGTTCGGCGAGCGCCAGCGGCTGGTCAGGAAGCCGCTCTACGACGAACTCGACGGCCGCTACCAGAGCGACTGAGGCAGCGCGGCCAGCGTTGCTGGCGTCGCGCGTGCGGCAACCGGGAGACACCATGACCACGGCCCTGATCGTGCTGGACCTGATCAACGACATCGTGCACGCCGAAGGCAAGCTGGCTGGCGGCGGCACCGCGGCACACGCCGCCGCACGCGACCTCGTGGCGCGCAACAACGCCGTCATCGCCCATGCGCGTGCCAGCCAGTGGCCCGTGATCTTCGTGAAGGTGGGCTTCTCCGACACCTATGCCGAGCACCCGCAGGCGTCGCCGTTCTTCGGCAGGGCGCGCACGGCCGGCGCGCTGGCGCTGGGCGGCTGGGGCACGGCGTTCGTCGATACGCTGGACGTGTTGCCCGCCGACAGCGTGGTGGTCAAGCACCGCATCAGCGCGTTCTACGGCACCACGCTCGAAGCGATCCTGCGCGCCAACCGCATCGATACCGTCATGCTGACCGGCGTCAGCACCACGTGGGCCGTGGAGTCCACCGCGCGCGACGCCCACGACCGCGACTACCAGGTCATCGTGATCGAGGACGCCTGCGCCGCGCGCAACGAGGAAGACCATCGCCAGGCACTGAAGAACATTGCCGCGATCGGCACCGTGACCACGCTCGACGCGCTTGGCGCGTTGCCGACGGCATAACCGACGGCATCACCGACGGCATCACCACCGGCGCTTCAGCCCGGCACCAGCAGCAGCAGCGATGCGCCGCCCACCAGCACCAGGCTGAGCGCCCACGCCACGTCGAGGTTGAACCAGCTACGCGTCACGAACCGCGGGCCGAGGTAGCGCCATGTGAGCCACGCCAGCAAGCCGCCGGCCGCAAGCATCGCCAGCGTGTGTGCGGCGGCCACCAGCAGCGCCGTGGCCGCGTTGCCAAACGCCAGCACGCCGGCGGCGCGGTGGCCGTGGTCGGCGTCGGTGCTGCACAAGCCAAGATAGATCGGCACCAGCATCAGGCCGGCGCCGTGCGCAATGGCGATGGCAAACGACCACATGACCAGCCGCGATGGCGCGATGCGTGCCAGCATGCGCGGATGCCGCCGCCACAGCAGCAGCGCCACGCCGTACACGGTTACCAGCAGCGAGGCTGCCAGACGGATCTGCGGGGCCCAGGTCGCCAGCGAGGCCAGCAGCCCGAAGGGCAGGATCAACGCCAGCACGGCCATCGCGTGTCCGGCGCCAAGCAGGCCCAGCGCCGCCGGCAGTGCGCGCGCGCGCCGCGCGAGCATCGCACCGGACACCGCCAGCGGCCAACCCATCGCGGGGTTGATGCCGTGGTACAGCCCGCTGGCCACCACGGCCACCCACAGGCCGGCCTGCTCCCAGGCCGCCGTCAAGCGCGTGCCGGAGCGTTGACCGACGTGTAGCAGAACGAATCGGTCGAGCAGTCTCCGCCTTCCAGCCGGATCTGGTGCGCGCGATAGCCGTCGGGGAATGTCACGCGGAAGCCGTCATCGAGCGTGAGTCCGCCTTCGGGCGCGGCATGGGCCATGACCTGCGTGCCCGGCACGCCGTCCGGATAGAACTGGTCGTCCCAGGTGGAATAGAGCGAGTTGGTCCAGTACACGCGCCGGCCGTCGCGGCTGATCTCCACCATCTGCGGGCCGCCCGCGAACGGCGCGCCATCGGGATGCGGCGTGCGCCGCACGATGCCGCCCAGGTGCACCGAGCCCGCCAGCTTCGGCTTGCGCGGATCGCTCACGTCGTACTGGCGCATCTCGCCCGTGCCCCAGCACGCCACGTAGAGGAAGCGGTCGTCGAGCGAGAGGTCGATATCGGTCACCAGCGGCGGCACCGCGCCAAAGCCCTTCAGCAGCGGCGGCAGGTCGTCGGCCTGGGCCGCCTCCGGTGGAATCGTGACGGTCTTCTCGATATGGAACCGGCCGTCCTCGCGCCACCACGTCCAGATCGAGCCTTCGAGGTTGGTGGTGTCCAGCACCACGCCGACAAAGCCATATTCGCGCACCGGGTCGTGCGCCGGACGCACTTCCAGCGCCATCTGATGCTGCGCGCCCAGGTCGAGCGTCTGCACATTGCGCCGCGCGCGCAGGTCCCAGAAATGCAGCCGGTGCCCGTAGCGGTTGGCCAGCAGGTCTTCGGGCACCAGTCCGCGCTCGAACTGCGGCGGCAGCGCCCACTCGCTGGACACCATGTAGTCGCGCGGCAGGTTCCACCAGAAGTCGTAATGCTTGTCTTGCACGCCGCGGTCGATCTCCCAGCGGCCCAGCACCTCGAAGCTCTCGCAGTCCATGATGAAGATGCCGGGCGCGCCGTCGGTGCCGTCGGGCCCTGCGCCGCCCAGCGTGCTGACGTAGATGCCTTCGGGCCCGCAATGGACGGTATGCGGCCGCGAGTAGCCGGTCTTGCGGAACACCTCCTCGGGCTCGATGACCTTGTGGATGCGCGCCTGCGTGGGATGCGGCTTGGTATCGACAATGTAGATGCGCGAGCTGCGCATGCCCGGAATGACCAGGAAGCGCCGCTCCAGGAAGGCATGGCCGGTCAGCGGCGAGAGCGACGACGAACACGCGTTCCAGCCGAAATGGTGTAGCTCGTCGCCCTTCTCGGTCATCGGCACGGTGTGCACCACCTGGCCGTAGCGTGGCGATCCGGGATTCACATCGATCACTGCCAGCGCATCGGGGCGCGATGCATCGGGGCTCAGCAGCAGCGTGTAGGCATGGGTTTCCACCGGCGCCTGCATCGCGAGCCTGGGCGATGCGTGGAACGTCGGGTCTGGCCGCAGGTTCATGGCAAGCTCCTTGGGCAACCGGTAAGTGGCGCGCGAGCCTGACTAGCCTAGGTCGGCATCCCGCACAGGTCAAACGCTGCGCGTTCAGATTAGTCACGCCTGCCGCACACGCGAACGAAGAATTCCGCATGGCCATATGCCGCCGCATCGGATATGGAACGCCGGAATCATTCCTTAGCCGCGACGGCACGCACGCTTATCGTTGGACCTTCGATCACAACGAAGCCCGCGCCCCGATGACCCTGCCCCACAATCCCGCGCGCCGCGCGGCCATGCAACGCATGGCGCGACATGGCCTTGGCGCCGCCGCGCTGTTCTCCACGTTCGGCGCCTCGGCCGACGCCCGGCCCGACGTGATACGCATTGGCGTGGCCCAGCCGGCCACCGGCACGCCGCCCACGTTTGCCGGCAGTTCGCTGTCGATCGCCCACGCCAAGGGCTGGTTCGAAGCGGCGTTCAAGCCGTCGGGCACGCGCGTGGAGTGGTTCTTCTTCAAGGGCGCCGGCCCGGCCGTCAACGAGGCACTGACCAATCGCCAGCTCGACTTCGCACTGCAGGGCGACCTGCCGTCGATCGTCGCGCGCGCGGCCGGGTTGAAGACGAAGCTGGTGCTGGCCACCGGCGTGCGCGCCAACATCTATATCGGCGTGCCGCCGGACTCACCGCTCAAGACCGTGGCCGACCTGCGCGGCAAGCGCGTGTCGCTGTTCAAGGGCACCAACATGCATCTGCCGGCGCTGCGGCTGCTGGAAGCCAGCGGGCTGACCGACAAGGACCTGCGGCTGCTGAACCTGGATACGGCCGGCTACCTTGCGGCGCTGTCCACGCGCGATATCGATGCCGCGATTGGCGCCATGGACATCCTGCGCCTGCGCGACAAGGGCGCCGTGCGCATTCTCTACAGCAGCAAGAACCAGTCGCCCGTCTATACCCGCCAGAGCCACGTACTGGTGACCGAGGATTTCAGCAACCGCTACCCCGAGGCCACGCAGCAGTTCGTCAAGACGGCCGTGGAAGCCGCGCGCTGGGCCTCCGACGAAGCGCATCGCGAGGAAGTGCTGCGCACGTGGGCGCGGGCCGGCACGCCGTACGAGCACTGGAAGGAAGACTTCGACGGCGAGCCGCTGCGCGTGCGCCTGAACCCGAATTTCGATCCGTTCCTGGTGTCGCGCTACAAGGACGCCAGCGAGCAGGCGTTCCGCTTCCGCCTGAGCCGCGCGCGCTTCGACGTGGACCGGTGGATCGACCAGCGCCCGCTGCAGGCCGCACTGAATGACCTGAGCCTGCAGAGCTACTGGCCGGTCTACCAGCCCAACGGCAAGATTCTTGGAGCCTGACGATGGCCGCCCCGCCGCTTGCAATCGACGTTGCCGCTGCGTCTTCCGCATCGAGCGCGCCACCGGGCGCCGCGTGGCGCCGCCACTGGCTGACGGGCACCTTGCTCGCGTGGCCGGTGCCGCTGGCGCTGCTGGCCTTCTGGTATCTCGCCGCGCGCTACGCGTGGGTGCCGCCGCAGGTGCTGCCCGCGCCCGACACCGTGCTGGCCACGCTGCAAGACCTGTATCGCAGCGGCGAGCTCTGGTCGAACCTGCAGGTCAGCGCGCTGCGCGTGGCCGGCGGCTTCGCCGTGGGGCTGGGCGGTGGCCTGGCGCTGGGCGCGGCGATGGGCCTCTCGCCGCGCTTCCGCGACTACGTGTATCCCACGTTCAAGGCGTTCAGCCAGGTGCCGGTGCTGGGCTGGCTGCCGCTGCTGATGCTGCTGGTCGGCATCGACGAAGCGCTCAAAATCATCCTGATCGCCAAGGCCGCGCTGGTGCCGATTGCCATCAACACGTGCAAGGGCATCCAGAACGTGCCGGCGCGCTATCTGGAAGTGGCGCGCGTACTGCGGCTCACGCGCTGGCAGACGCTCACGCGCGTGGTGTTTCCGGCCGCCGCCGCGCCGGTGTGGAACGGCGTGCGCTACGGCCTGACGCACGCGTGGCTGGCCCTGGTAGTGGTGGAACTGCTGGCCTCGTCCGAGGGGCTTGGCTACATGATCGTGTACGGCCGCCAGCTGTTTCAGCTCGACATGGTGATTGCGGCCGTGATCGTGGTGGGCGTGGTGGGCTTTGCGCTCGACAAGGCGCTGGCGCTGGCCGAGCAGGCCGTACTGCGCTGGCGCAAGCCGGGCTTCTGAGGAACGCGCCATGCATCGCATCCACCTTCCAAGGGCGCTGCGCGGCTGGGTTCTGCCGATGGCGATGCTGACGCTGTGGTGGGCCGCCGTGCGCTTCGGCTGGTCGGCATCGCCGCTGCTGGTGGCGCCCGCCAAGGTCTGGGCCACCGCCGTGGAACAGGTCACCTCCGGCACGCTGCTCGTGGCACTGCAGGCCAGCCTGTGGCGCGACCTGGCCGGCTTCACGATCGGCGCAGTGGCGGGCCTGGCGTTCGGTGCCGCGCTGGGCGTATCGCGCCTGTTCGAGAAACTGGTGGGGCCCACCTTCCACACCGTCAAGCAGATCTCACTGTTCGCGTGGATCCCGCTGATTTCGGTCTGGTTCGGCCTTGGCGACGCGGCCAAGGTGGTGTTTCTTTCGCTAGCGGCGTTCTTTCCCGTGGTGCTCAATACGTTCGAAGGCATCCGCGCGGTGCCGCCCGACCTGCTCGAAGTGGCGCGCGTGCTGCGCTTTTCGCGCTGGCAGACGTTTCGCCGCGTGGTGCTGCCCGCCGCGTCGCCATCGATCTTCGCCGGCATTCATCTGGGCCTGATCTACGCATGGCTCGCCACGCTCGGCGCCGAATACCTGCTGGTGGCCGGCAAGGGCATCGGCAACACCATGATCGACGGCCGCGAGAACTTCTGGATGGACCTCGTGCTGTTCGGCGTGATCGTGGTGGGCCTGGTCGGCTTCACGCTGAACTGGATCGCGGCCCGCATCGAAGCCCATCTGCTGCGCTGGCGCGGCCGCTCGGTGGCGGCCGCCTGAACCCACGACTTCCCGGAGACCTCATGCCACACGCCGGCACGCTCGATATCAACCATCTGCACAAGCAGTACGACGTCAAGGGCAAGCCGCTGCCGGTGCTCGAAGACGTCTCGCTCTCCATCGCGCCGGGCGAGTTCGTCAGCATCGTCGGCGCCAGCGGGTGCGGCAAGTCCACCTTGCTGCGGCTCGTGGTGGGCCTCGAAGACGAATACCGTGGCGAGATCAGGCTGGACGGCCAGCGCGTGGTGGGCACCAGCCTGCAGCGCGGCATCGTGTTCCAGGAACACCGGCTGTTCCCATGGCTGACCGTGTCGCAGAACATTGCGCTGGCGTTGCTCAACAGCCAGCTCAGCGAAGGCGACAAGTTCCGCACCGTGCAATCGCACATCGAACTGGTGGGCTTGCAGGGCTTCGAGAACGCGTATCCGTACCAGCTTTCGGGCGGCATGTCGCAACGCGTGGCCATTGCGCGCGCGCTGGTCACGCGGCCCGAGATCCTGCTGCTCGACGAACCGTTCGGCGCACTCGATGCCATCACGCGCGCCCACCTGCAGCAGGAACTGCAGCGCATCTGGCAGGCCGAGGGCATCACCATGATCCTGGTGACCCACGACGTGGAGGAAGCCGTGTTCCTGGGCGACCGCGTGGTAATCATGGCGCCGCGCCCGGGCCGCATCCGCCGCATCGTGCCGATCGACCTGCCGCACCCACGCGACCGCACTTCGCCCGCCTTCGCCCACGCGCGCGACGGCGTGCTGCGCGAGTTCGCCGCGTGGCATGCCGCGCCCGAAGCCGAGCCCCGCCCTGAGCCCGCCCCGAGCCACTGACCCTGCTCCACCGAACCATCCACCGACTGACCCTGACATCCGGAGTGATCGATGACGCAAAACCAGCCGCAGGTCGAACTTGAGATTGCCCCCGTTGCGGGCCGCATTGGCGCCGAGGTGCGCGGTGTACGGCTCGATGGCGACCTGCCACCCGCCACGTTCGACGCCATCCGCGCCGCGCTGCTGCGCCACAAGGTGCTGTTCTTCCGCCAGCAGGCGCATCTCGACGATGCCGCGCAGGAAGCTTTCGGCAAGCTGTTCGGCACCCCTGTGCCGCACCCCACGGTGCCTTCGCGGCAAGGCACGCAGTTGCTGGAACTCGACTCGCAGCACGGCGGGCGCGCCAACTCCTGGCATACCGACGTGACCTTCGACCTGGCCTATCCGCAGGTGTCGATCCTGCGGGCGGTGAAGGTGCCCGCAGCGGGCGGCGACACGGTCTGGGCCAACACGGCGGCGGCCTACCAGGGCCTGCCCGCGCCGCTGCGCGCGCTGGCCGACCAGCTCTGGGCGCTGCATACCAATGACTATGACTACGCGGCGTCGCGCCCGCTGCCCGACGGCGAAGGCGCACGCCGCCATCGCGAGCAGTTCACGTCGACGGTCTACGAGACCGAGCATCCGGTGGTGCGCGTGCATCCCGAGACCGGCGAACGCACGCTCGTGCTCGGTCACTTCGTCAAGAAGCTGCTCGGCTATTCGTCGATCGACTCGGCGCATCTGGTGTCGTTGCTGCAGGGGCACGTGCATCGGCTGGAGAACACCGTGCGCTGGCGCTGGCAGGCCGGGGACGTGGCGATCTGGGACAACCGCGCCACGCAGCACTATGCGATCAACGACTACGGCGACGCGCACCGCATCGTACGGCGCGTGACCATCGCGGGCGACTTGCCGGTCAGCGTGGCCGGCGAGCCGAGCCGTGCCATCAAACCCGTGCCGGGCGTGGCGGCGCTGGAACCACGCAAGGCGGCCTGACCATGCGCACCACACCGCGACAGATGCACCTGGGCGCCTTCGTCATGGCCACCGGCCACCACGTGGCAGGCTGGCGCCACCCCGAGGCCCATGCCGATGCGGGGCGCAGCCTGGCCCACTATGCCGCGCTGGCCAGGCGCGCCGAGACGGCGGGGTTCGACGCGCTGTTCCTGGCCGACGGCGTGGCGATACGCGGCATGGACGATGCCACGCTGCCGCATACCGCGCGCGCGGCCAGCTTCGAGCCGCTGACGCTGCTGTCCGCGCTGGCGGCCGTCACGCAGCGCATCGGCCTGGTGGCCACCGTATCCACCACCTACAACGAGCCCTACCATGTGGCGCGCAAGTTCGCCTCGCTCGATCACCTGAGCGGCGGTCGCGCGGGCTGGAACGTGGTGACGTCGTGGTCTGACGCCGAAGCGCGCAACTTCAACCTCGACAAGCATCCCGAGCATGCCGACCGCTATGCGCGCGCCGAGGAATTCGTCGACGTGGTCACGGGCCTGTGGGACACCTGGGAGGACGATGCACTGGTGCACGACAAGGCGCGCGGCGTGCACTTCGACGCCACCCGGCTGCACCGCCTGGACCATCATGGCCGGCACTTCCAGGTGCGCGGGCCGCTCAATGTCTCGCGTCCGCCGCAGGGGCACCCGGTGATCGTCCAGGCGGGTTCGTCGGAGGCCGGGCAGAACCTTGCGGCCCGCACCGCGGAGGTCATCTTCACGGCGCAGCAATCGCTGGAAGGCGCGCAGGCGTTCTATCGCGGCCTCAAGGGGCGGCTCGCGCGCTACGGCCGCACACCGGATCAGCTGAAGATCTTGCCCGGCGTGTTTCCGGTGGTGGGACGCACCGCATCGGAGGCCGAGGAAAAGTTCGAGGCGCTGCAGGCGCTGATCTTGCCGTCGGTGGGCCTGGCGCTGCTGTCGCAGCATCTGGGCGGCATCGACCTGAGCGGCTACCCGCTCGATGGCCCGCTGCCCGACAACCTGCAGGAGCCGAACGGCGCCAAGAGCCGCTTCCAGCTGGTGACCGGCGTGGCGCGCGCGGAAGGGCTGACGATCCGCCAGTTGTGCCGCCGCGTGGCCACCGCGCGCGGTCACTGGTCGATCCACGGCACGCCCACGCAGATCGTCGACCAGTTGCAGGCATGGTTCGAGGGCGAGGCGGCCGACGGCTTCAACGTCATGCCGCCGTGGCTGCCCGGCGGGCTCGACGACTTCATCGACCTAGTGCTGCCGGAGCTGCGCCGGCGCGGGCTGTTCCGTGAGCAGTACACGGGCACCACGTTGCGCGAGCACCTGGATCTGGCGCGGCCATCAGGGCGCCTGGGGGCGCGCGCCAACGCGCGCGTGGCGTAGACGCGCGCCGGCTGCCCGGGCGCGGAAGATGCGGCTCAGTCCGGCTTCTGCTGCCCCGGCTGGCCGGTCAGGTCGGGCTCGCCCGGCTGCTCGGTCCAGCCGGTATCGCCGGTGCCGGGCAGTACGCGGATGCGGTTCTCGACGTCCTTGACGCCGTACACCGAGGCCGCGATGTCCTCGATGCGATATTTCTGCGGGCGTGCCGGCACGGTGCCGGACAGCTTCACCCAGCCGTCCGCCACATTGACTTCCACCTCGCGCACATCGAGATGGCCCGCATATGACAGGCGCTCGCACAGGTCCTCGCGGATGCGCTCGTCGGAGCGCGTGTAGTTGCGGGGACCGGCGCGCGGCGATAGCCGCGCTTGGGGCGCTTGGGCCGCCGCCGAGCCGCCTGGGCCATGCCCGTATTCGCCCGGCAATGCCGACTCTCCCCGACCGCTGCCGCGCGCGTTGCCGTAGCCGCTGCGCCAGCGCTGGCCGCCGGGCACGCCGCCGTGCGCATAGGGGCCGCTGCGGTCGTCGCGGTCCGCACGTTCTTCGACGCGGCTCTCGCGCGTGTAGCCGCTGCCGGCCCGCTCGTTGGCGCGCAGGCCCGTATAGCGCTCGTGCTCCATGCGCCGGGGGTCGCCGCCGTAGGATCGCTCGCCGGCAGGGCTGGCGCGCCGGTCATCGAGATAGCGGTCATCGTATCGATCATCGTGAAAGTCGCGCTCGCGGCGCTCCACATCGGTTCGGGCCATCTGCCTCTCCCGCAGGTTCACTGTCATACCGGTACGCTGCCGCAGCCGGCGCGCGGCCGGTGTCAGCGTTTGTCCGATTCTGGCGGGGCGTGGATGTCCGCATAATCGGTCGATCCACTTCGAGGGAGCACAACGTGAAACGACTACCGCTTCACCTGGCCGCGACGGGCCTGGCACTGGCTGGCGCCGCGTGGCTGGCCACTCACTATGGGCCGCTGGCCGCCGGCAAACGCGGCAACCCGGCCGTGCCCGAGCCGGCCAAGCCCGTGGACCTGCAACGCTACCTGGGCCTGTGGTACGAGTACGCGCGCTACGAGAACGGCTTCGAGCGCGGCTGCGAAGGCGTGACCGCCGAATATGCGCTGCGCGACGACGGACTGGTCTCGGTGCGCAACACCTGCCATGAGGGCGCGCCCGATGCCGCGCCGCGCACTTCCACCGGCCGCGCGCGCGTGGTGCCGGACAGCCAGGGCGCCAAGCTCGAAGTCTCGTTCTTCGGGCCGTTCTTCTTCGGCAACTACTGGATCCTGGACCACGACGACGACTACACGTGGTCGATCGTCGGCGAGCCGTCGGGGCGCTACCTGTGGCTGCTCACGCGCGAGGCCCGGCCCTCCGCCGCGCTGGGCACCTCGCTGATGGCGCGTGCGCGCGCACTGGGCTACGACATCGACCAGCTGCGCCATACACGGCACTGAGGGGCGGCACTGAGGGGCGGCACTGAGGGGCGGCACCGGGGTGGGCCCTGAGGGGCGCGGGCGGCGGGCGGGGCCGGCGGCGCCGTGCCGTCAGGCCTGCTGGCCCTCGAAATACTGCTGGACGATGGCCTGCGTGGTGGGGCTGATCTCCACGCGCGAGAGCTTGTGCGGCGGCGTCCACAGCAGATACTTGATCTCGTTGCGCGCCTTGGCCTGGGCGGACTTGCCCACCGTGGCCACGAACACGTGATGCACCGTTGTGGCGCCGATGAACTGGAACGCATCGGTCATCGACTTCGCGTCCAGCGCGGTTTCCTCGCGCAACTCGCGCAGCGCGGCTTCCACCAGCGCTTCGTCGCTGTCCGGACGTCCGCCCGGCAACGCCCAGCGCATGCCGTCCTTCGACACGAGCAAGACCTGCCCCTCGCGGACGCACACGATCGTGGCTCTGATTTTTGGTTTGATGGTTGGCATGGCGTTACGGAAAGCTGCAGCGTTCCCAGCATGAACGGGGGGCGGCCGATGCGCAATGGATGGTAGCCATGCACCCGCCCGCGCGCAAGGGCATCCTATGCAATGGCTGTGCCATCCGAATTCCCATCGCCAGCGCATGCCAGCGTGTGGTAGTGCGCAATACGTTGCAGCGCCCATTCGGACGCCGCCTGCCGGATGCCAGAGCGATCGCCGGCAAAGCGCTGCGTCTCCGTGTATTCGCATGGCGGCTGGTGACCGGGCCGCGCGATGATCCATGCAAAGCACTGCGTGCCCGGCGGCGTGCCATCGGGTGCGCCATCGTCGGTCACGCCGGTGTTGGCCACCGCCACGTCGGCCCCGCTGATGCGCAGCACGCCGCGCGCCATGGCCAGCGATACGGCCTCGCTGGTCAGGCCATGGCGTTCGATCAAGGCCGGGTCCACGCCCAGGATTTCTTCCTTGGCATCGGGCGAGTAGGCCACGATCGCGCACTTGAGCGTGCCGCCACAGCCGGGCACATCGGCGATGGCCGAGGCAATCAGCCCGGCCGTGCACGACTCGGCCGTGGCCAGCCGCAAATCACGGCGTTGCAGGTAGTGCGCGGTTTCTTCGGCGGGCGTCATGATGATGGGCCTTCGGCGTGGGCGTGTTGGTCGCGGGCAGCGTGTTGCGGCGTGGCCGCCTGGCGGGATTGCGGCGTTTGAGGCTTCACGAACGAAATCTGGCCGTCCCGTTCGAGCACGACATCCCAATGGCCGTCCCAGCGCGGCGCATGCAGTGCGCCCCGTGCGTTGGCATCGAGATCCTCGTCGGTCAGCATGGCGCGCTTGCGGGCGTGCGCGTCTTCGTGGCCGTTCTTGACCACCGCGATGGCCCGGCCACCCACTACGCGGTCAAACGCCGGCCAGGCCACCGACAGCATGCTGACGCCGCGATGCAGGCCCACCAGCACCGCCGCCGCGGCCAGCGTGCCCAGCACCGGGCTGGCACCGACCACGGCGCGCGACAGCACCGCGCCCAGCAGCAGCATGATGCACAGATCGAACGCGGTCTTCTGCGCGAACGTGCGCCGTCCGGCCAGCCGCAGCAGCAGCCAGGTGGCCACGAATACCAGCGCCGCGCGCGCGGCCATCTGGAACCATTCCAGATCCCGCCCTTCGCCCAGCACCGTGCGCAGCGCCGCCATGGCGGCGTCCATGCCGCTCGTCATGGCGCCTTAGTCCTCGGCCGTCAGCCCTTCACGGACCGGGGATCGTGGCCAAACGAGTTGCGCGCGCGGATCTGGCCATCGCGGCCATGGATGAACATCTCGGCCTGGTTCTGCCGCGCCAGTTCGGTGGCGGCCACCACGGCCTCTTCCTGGGTGGCAAACAGCTTGCGGTCGGCCTCGCCCTTCGACTGCTCCACCGCCCACCCTTCCGGTGCCGGCACCACATGTACGTCTTTGCGGCTCATGACGATCCCCTTTTCATGTTTCCATCGCTTGTCACAAGCCCTACTTTTTCACCAAAGACGCGCGCGCTGCAGTCGGTAGCGGTCTGACAACCGCGTAGGCCGATGACCACAACGTCTTGTCCGAAAGCGCAGCATTCCGGACGCCCGTGCCCAGGCCGGGCCACGCTAGCATGATCAGCATGCCGACGCCGCCCTGGCCGTCGGCATCCTTCTCTTTTCTCGTCGCCCTCTCTCCCGGAGCGGGCGTTTTTTTGCCCACGCCCGGTGCCGTGTGGCGCCGGCCGCTCATGGCGCGGCGGGCGCGTCAGGCCGCCAGCGCGCGATCGAGCGCGCCCTGCAGCATGGCGCCGTCGAGTTCCTGCCCGATGAGTACGATGCGCGTGCCTTGCGCCTCGTCGGCGCGCCAGGCGCGGTCGAAGTAGCTGTCGAAGCGTTGTCCCACGCCGTGCAGCACCAGCCGCATCGGCTTGCCGGGCAGCGCGGCAAAGCCCTTCACGCGATAGATCGTGTGCGCGGCCACCAGTTGCCGCAGCGCCGCCACCAGCGCTTCGCGCCCGACCGTGCCGGCTTGCACGACCACCGAATCGAATTCGTCGTGATGGTGATCGGCGTGATCGGCATCGTCGGCGCTGCCGTGATGGTCCTCGCGCAGGTGGATGGTTGCTTCCGAGGCGCGCTGCAACCCGAGCAGGCTGTTCACATCGAGCGAGCCGGCCTGCGCCGGCACGATCTTCACTTCGGCCGGAATCTCGGGACGCACCAGCGCCTGCACGGCTGCGATCTGCGCCTCGGTCATCAGGTCGGTCTTGTTCAGGATGACGAGGTCGGCGCTGGCCAGCTGGTCTTCGAACAGCTCATGCAGCGGCGACTCATGGTCCAGATTCGGATCGGCGCGGCGCTGCGCATCCACCGCCACGGGGTTGGCCGCGAACTGGCCGGCGGCGGCAGCGGGGCCATCCACCACGGTCACCACCGCATCCACCGTGAACGCATTGCGGATGCTGGGCCAGTGAAACGCCTGCACCAGCGGCTTGGGCAACGCCAGGCCCGACGTTTCGATCAGCACGTGGTCGATCTGGTCACGGCGCTCCAGCAGCTGCTCCATCACCGGGAAGAACTCTTCCTGCACGGTGCAGCACAGGCAGCCGTTGGCCAGTTCGTAGAGCTGGCCCGTGGGCTCGCCGGCATCGTCGCAGCCAATGCCGCACCCCTTCAGGATCTCGCCGTCGATGCCGAGTTCGCCGAACTCGTTGACGATTACCGCGATGCGGCGGCCGTTGGCGTTGTCGAGGATATGACGCAGCAAGGTGGTTTTGCCGCTGCCAAGAAAGCCGGTGACGATGGTTGCCGGAATCTTCGAGGTTTGCATGGAATTCCCTTTGGAGACGTTGAAACGCAGGCCGTGGCCTCAGCAGTAGAAGTTGGGGAAGTTGAAGCAGGCGGCGGTGCCGCGCGAGGCGGCCAGCAGGCGTGGCCGGCGGCCCTGCGCCAGCGGTGTGCGGAATCGGCCCGTGCGCGGGCGACCAGCGGAATGCGCAGACAAGTTGTGGTTCATCGTGAGGCCAGGCGACCCCGCCCGGGCAATGGGTGTCGATGATGACAACAGGCCGGTATCCGGGCTCGCAGGCGGGAGCTTGCGCTCCGGGCATTGGCCGCCTTCCCGCGCCCCAGTCTCGGGGCGCAGTGGCCGCCGACCCAGTGTGGGTCGGCCTGGCAATGCTTGAACCTGCTTACCGTTGCGGGGGCAGCACAGGCATGGTCGCTGCATGGCGACGCACCTGTTTCCCGTTTAACCGACGGGTCGACCATCGGCACCTGCAATCACGGTTGGCGCGCCGGGGAGGCGTGCCGCGCTGCGCATTCTACCTGCAAACAATGAGGCTTCAGGCGGCCCTCATTCGGCCACCGCCTTCGCGAAATGCGCCTTCACCAGCCGGGCCGCCTCATCCCACAGCACCGGCGCGCCGCGCTCGATGGGCGGCTGGTAGCGCTCCATGGCCTGCGCTTCGGTGACCTGCGCCGCCACCCAGGTGCCGCCTGACGTGGCAACGTTGTGCAGCAGCGGCTGAAAGCGGTCCAGCGCCTTGCCAAAGCGCGCATCGTTGCTTTCGCCAGCCTCGAATTCCTCCCACAGGCTGCGGAACTCGGTGGCCTGGGCCGCCGGCAACATCGAGAACAGGCGCTCGGCCGCGCGCTGTTCGGCCGCCACCTGCTCGGCGGCGTGGCTGGTGTCTACCGAGGTGGCGTGAAACGGCGCGTCGCCGGCGTCGATCTCCACGATGTCGTGGATCAGCAGCATCTTCACCACGCGCAGCACATCCACCGGCGCGGCGGCATGTTCGGCCAGCACCAGTGCATACATGGCCAGGTGCCACGAGTGCTCGGCACTGTTCTCGCGCCGCGACTGATCGATCAGCGGCGACATCCGGATCACGCTCTTGAGGCGGTCGATCTCGCGCAGGAAGGCAAGCTGGCGTTCCAGGTCGGGCAGGTTCATGGGAGCCTCCAAAGGCAGGGTTGCCTGAAAAGTCTAGCAGCGCGGCGCGCCGAACTCAGTGCGACGAGACGTACGCGGTATCGGCGAATGCCGGCGGTATCGCAAAGCTCGCGCGCATGCGCCTGGCCTCCGCGGCGGGGGTCAGGCCGAACAGGCGCTTGAATTCGCGCGTGAACTGGGAGGGGCTGGTGTACCCCACGGCGTGTCCTGCCGCCTCGGCGGTGAGGTCGTTGCGCACCATCAACAGGCGCGCCTGATGCAACCGCGTCGACTTCACGTACTGCATGGGCGACACCTGCGTCACCGCCTTGAAGTGGCTATGGAAGCTCGGCACGCTCATGCCCGCTTCGGCGGCCAGTTGGCGGATGTCGAGCGGCTGCGCATAGCGGGCATGGATCAGGCGCAGCGACCGGCCAATGCGGCCAAACTGACCGCGCATCGCCAGCGCCTCGCGCAGCGCGCTGCCTTGCGCGCCGGTGAGCACCCGGAAGTACAGTTCGCGCAGCAGGCCGGGGCCCAGCACGGCGGCCTCCAGCGGCCGATGCATCGCCTCCAGGAAGCGCAGCACCGACGCGTGCATCGCTTCATCCATCGGCGTCGACATCATGCTCTGCGGCGCCTGCGCGCGCTCCGCCACGCCTTCGCGGTCAATCCGCTCGGCCAGCTCGGCGGCCAGCGCGAAATCGAGATGCAGGTACAGCGCCAGCAACGGTTGCTCCGCCGTGGCATCGGTTTCCATGCTGAACGGCACCGGCACGGACACCGCCAGGTAATGGTGGGCGTCGTACAGATAAAGCTGCTCGCCGAAATAGCCGCGCTTGCGGCCCTGGCAGACGATCACGATGCCGGGGTCGTACAGCACGGGCGTGCGCGCGAGCGCCCGGTTCGACCGCAGGATGCGCACGCTCGGCAGCGCCGTCAGGTTGTGGCCCTCGTCGGGCGCCAACGCGTGCAGCAGCGCCACCATGCGCTGCTGGCTGGTGGCGGACACGGTGGGGGATGCGGGCGGCGGCGAGGGGCTCATAGTTTTGTGCAAGAAACTTAGCGAATTCCGGCTTATCGCACCGATTTCGCCAGACTAGCATGCACCCATCATTCAACATCGTGGAGATTGCCATGGCAGACAGCAAAACCCTGCTCATCACCGGCGTCAGCAGCGGCGTCGGCCGTGCGCTCGCCCAGGAAGCACTGGCGGCGGGTCACAAGGTCGTTGGCACGGTCAGAAGCCAGCAGGCGCTGCGCGACTTCGCGTCGCTGTCATCAACGGCCGCGTGGGGACGCTTGCTGGACGTGACCGACTTCGACGCCATCGACGGCGTGGTGGCCGACATCGAGGCCACCATCGGCCCCATCGACGTGCTGGTCAACAACGCCGGCTATGGCCACGAGGGCATCATGGAGGAATCGCCGCTTGCCGAGATGCGCCAGCAGTTCGACGTGAACGTCTTTGGCGCGGTCGCCATGATGAAGGCCGTGCTGCCCGCCATGCGCGCGCGCCGGCGCGGCCACATCGTCAATATCACCTCGATGGGCGGCTTCATCACGATGCCGGGCATCACCTACTACTGCGGCAGCAAGTTTGCGCTGGAGGGTATCTCCGAGGCGCTCGGCAAGGAAGTGGCGCCCTTCGGCATTGCAGTGACGGCCGTGGCGCCCGGTTCGTTTCGCACCGACTGGGCGGGCCGCTCGATGACGCGCACGCCCCGCTCGATTGCCGACTACGACGACATCTTCTACCCCGTCCGCAAGGCCCGCGAGGAAAAAAGCGGCAGGCAGCTCGGCGATCCACGCAAAGCGGCACGCGCCATGCTGGCCGCGATTGCCGCCGACCACCCGCCAGCCCACCTGCTGCTAGGCAGCGACGCGCTCGGTCTGGTGCGCGGCAAGCTGGCGGCGCTGCAGAAGGAAATCGAGGCGTGGGAGGCGGTTACGGTGTCGACGGATGGGTGAAGGAGCTAGTGACTTTGATTAGTTAGTCCGACGCCTAAGAAAGTTAGTCCGACATTTCCAGAAATCCCCGCTGATTCAAGGGCTTGAAGTGTCCGACTAACTAATGCAAGTGCTGCTTTGGTCACTTTTTCTCGGTGGCATTTTCGCGCTTTTCGGAGGCGTGGCCGAGATGCCCGATGTCGGCCGTGGCGTTCCCTGCACCAGAACGAAATAGCCCGCCTAGACAGCGCTAGTCGTAGCCTTACCTCGGCGCTGCTGCTTGATGACGGGAAGAGATTCAAAAAGCCGTTCCGCGTACGTGTACGCAATGCGCTTCACGTGGTCTTCGGTGAAATACATCCATGAGGCGAAAACCACAATGGACACAACCAGAGTGATGCCGCCGGCAGCGCCTGGGCTCGCAACTTTGTCCGCGTGAATCTGGAAGGGCGAGAGCTGGACCATCCCACTTATCATGACCCCGAACAGCATACCGACGAGGCTGGTGATGACACCCAGAGGCTTCATCGCCAGCATGTTCCGGTGGAACCCATATGCGATGTTTTCCTTGAGCAGTAACGCGTGCTCTTTGCCTCGCGTCAGTTCGCGGACGTGTCGCGTTACGCCGTCATACATTTGGTCAGCGACATCTGGTTCCGCGTCTTCCTCTTCAACTGTTGGCAGTTTCACTCCTAACTTCGCTTCAATTACGCTGCGGTATCGCGCCTTTGAGTAGTCGTCCAAATGACGGTCCCGGTGGCGCAAGATGATGGTCGTTGGTAGGCCGCCCCATTTGGCCACGAGTCGCCCTTCCAGACGTTTTCCGAGGCCGCGTGCAACGCTCGCCAAGCCGTAGATTGCCCCGCAGGACGTCACGAGGCCCAACAAGGCGGTCAAAATTGGATTCTTCGGACCAAGAATCCATAGAAGTGGCACGAGAATGGGAAGCGCGGTGAGAAGGCCGGGGAAGACCCTGGCCTTCTGCTGGTATGGGTCGCGAACCAACTCAAGAAGCCCGTTGAGCGCCATAGCAGTCAGTCCTCTTGCTCTGTGGGGTAGTCCGCTTGTCCATGCCTGTCCATCCTGCTCGGCTGATGCCATGCGCGAGCAAGATTCCATTGCCCTCTGTTGCCCCAAACCAGGCTCCGCGATGCATCATCGCGCGCTTTACGGACTTGCGCGGGTGGTCTTCGTCCGCTTTCGCTGAGCTGCATACGGCGCGCCACGAGGTTTCCTGCGGAATCTCGGGAAGACGCTGGCCGAGCAATCGGTCCAAGATTGCAGTGTCGACGTTGTGTCGGCCTCCGTGATGCGGCACCTGGAAGTCGTCAATTCCTGGCAGCGCCAAGCCGACGAACGGCGCGTAGTCAGCAGCCTCCGCCAATGCTTCCCTCCCCGCATCCCCAGTGAGGAGAATTCGACGCTTATTAATAAGCGCGTACTGGACGACGCTCATCTCGTTCTCGCTGCTCGTCCCATCGGCAGGAAACGTCTCAGCACCCCACGCCGCCTTGACCAGATTTGAGGCCGTCTTCATTGCCTTCCGAAGCTCCTCTAACAAGCTGTTGAACGCGCTGTCCTCAGCGGCCTCGGGCGTCTTTTCTGACGCGACAATGAGGTCCGCATAGCGTTGTATGGATGGAGCAAGAACCACAAACGGGCCAATTTCGGCGCCTTGAAGGGGACTCTTCATGGGGATACCCTTCTCGGTGGCAAGGTCCTCGAGCGCGGCGGTTGCTGAGTAGATGGACCGTAGCTTCCTGCGCAGCGCGTCGACCGACTCATAGGTCTCGAAGCGGTCTATGAGCGCTTCAGCATAGAGCCAAGGACGATTTATCCAAAGCGTGCCGACAGTGCACGACTCAAGCACCTTACGAAGCCCATTGGCGTGGTCTTGGTCAGGGTGCGTAAGCACGACGTTGTCAATATGGGTGGTGCCGTAGTGGGTCCTGAGGTGTTCGACGACGGCTTCCCCTGTTTCCAGATAGCCTCCGTCAACCACGTGGACGCCAGTAATCCCGCCGATACGGTAGCGAATGGCAATTGCGTCTCCGCTTTTACTCGTTTCCACCGGTAGGAAGTCGACTTCATAGAAATCAAACATCGGTCCCTATCCCTTCGCTTTGTGAGTATTCTTTTGCCGCGTGAACAATGCTTCATAACGCGGGGGCTGTAACGGCCCGGCGAGTACCGTCTTCCGCAATTGAGACCGGGTAGGCAAGCTCTGGTGTCTTAGCGGGCCGCATAGGCGTCCGCTTAATTTAGGCGGACACCTATGAAGACACTCCCCGATCCCGTTTCGGAGAGGCGCATCCAGAGGCGCCGGTTCTCCGAAGCGTTCAAGCGCGATATCGTCGCGCAGTGTATGCAGCCCAATGCGTCTGTGTCGGCGATTGCGCTGGCCAACGGCCTCAATACGAATCAGGTCTTCAAGTGGCGCCGCATGGCTCTCGATGGCGAGCACGAGTCTTCGTCCACGATGCTGCCGGTGACCGTCGAGGACATCTCCTCCATGCCTGTCGTTCCGGCGTTGCGGCACGAAGGTGCCGTGGAGATCCGACTTGAGCGCGGCACGATCCGCCTCACCGGTCCCATCGACATTGCTATATTGAATGCGCTGATGGCGTCGCTAACAGCATGATTGGATTGCCTGCCGGAACACGGGTGTGGTTGGCTGCGGGGATTACCGATATGCGCTGCGGCTTTAATGGCCTGGCTGCGAAGGCACACACCACGCTGTCTGAGAACCCGTACAGCGGTCACGTCTTTGTCTTCCGCGGTCGGCGCGGCGACCTGATCAAGGTGCTGTGGTGGAGCGGTGACGGTCTCTGCCTGCTGGCCAAGCGTCTGGAGCGAGGCCGCTTCGTCTGGCCCCAGGCTGACAGCGGCAAGGTCCACCTAACGCCGGCGCAACTCTCGATGCTGCTCGAGGGCATCGACTGGCGCAAGCCAGAACGGACCTGGCGCCCGACACTGGCCTTGTAAACTGCTGCGCCGCTTCCTACACTGCGGGACATGCAAACCGATCCCGCCACGCTTCCCGATGACATCGCCGCCCTCAAGGCGATGATCATCGCGCGTGACAGCGCACTGCGCGACCATGCGATCGAGATCGAACACCTCAAGCTACTGATTGCCAAGCTCAAGCGCCAGCAGTTCGGTCACCGGTCCGAGAAGCTGGACCGGCAGATCGAGCAACTCGAACTAAAGCTCGAAGAACTGCAGACCGATGAAGGCGTCGTTGCGGCAAGTGCACCTCGCTCGCGCACGGCCCATAGCAACGGTGGACGCAACCCGCTACCGGCGCACCTGGAACGCGAAGACGTCATTCACTCGCCGACGGAGACCACGTGCTGCGATTGTGGTGGCACCTTCGAAGTCCTCGGCGAAGACGTCTCCGAGCAGCTCGAACTCGTCCCCGCACGATTACGTGTCATCCGATATCGGCGCGTGAAGCTTGCTTGTACGGGCTGCGATCGCATCGTGCAATCACCGGCACCCAGCCGTCCCATCGATCGAGGCATCCCCGGCCCGGGCTTGCTGGCCAACGTGCTGGTCTCGAAGTTCTGCGACCACCAGCCGCTGTATCGTCAGCGCGTTCGCTGGGAACGTGAAGGGGTCGATCTGCCAGAATCCACGCTGGGTGACTGGGTCGGTGGCTGCTCGGCGTTGCTCAGCCCGCTGGTCGCAGCGGTGGAGCGTTACGTGATGGGTGGCAACAAGGTGCACGGCGACGATACGCCGATTCCGGTGCTGGCGCCGGGCAATGGCAAGACAAAGACGGCACGGCTGTGGACCTACGTGCGTGACGATCGACCATCGGGCAACGCCGCGCCGCCTGCAGTGTGGTTCGCCTACTCGCCCGATCGTAAGGGTGAACACCCACAGCACCATCTGCGATCCTTCGGCGGGACCTTGCAAGCCGATGCGTATGCTGGCTTCAACGCGGTCTATGAAACTGGCCGAGTGCAAGAAGCCGCGTGCTGGGCGCACGCGAGACGCAAGTTCTACGAGCTGCATGCGGTACGCCCCAATGCCGTCACCGAACAGGCGCTGGCGCGCATCGGCGAACTTTATGACATCGAGCGCGAGATTCGAGGGCAGCCGCCAGACCTGCGCCAGGAGATCCGGCAGCGAGAGGCTGTTCCGCGACTAACAGCGCTCAAAGCTTGGCTGGAAGAGACGATGGCCAAGCTCTCCCGCAAGTCCGATACCACGGCAGCCATCCTCTACACGCTCAAGCGCTGGGAAGCGTTCGTGCGCTATGCCGGCGATGGGCGACTGGAGATCGACAACAACAGCGCCGAACGCGCGCTGCGCGCCGTCGCATTGGGACGCAAGAATTTCCTCTTCGCAGGCGCGGACAGTGGCGGGGAACGGGCCGCGGCGATGTACACGCTCATCGGAACGGCCAAGCTCAATGACCTCAACCCAGAGGCGTATCTGCGTCACGTGTTGAGCCGCATCGCCGATCATCCGATCAACCGGATCGATGAACTGCTGCCCTGGGCCGTCGCAGCTGAATTGCAGCCCATCGACGCCGCCCGCGCCTGACCGTCAGAGCCCCAAACGTATTGCTTCACGCGTCAAGGACGGTGCTCATCGGGCCGTTACCGGGGGCTTTGTAGCTGTTCAACTGCTACTGAGATATCGCAGTTCTGCGCTGGCGATGAATATCGGCGACGACCCACTTGGGTGATGTCCGCCATGCTAGTGAGGCGTGCGATGTGATTGCCAACGTAGCACCGAAGAAGTACGGAAACTAGTCGGGAAATAGGCAGGTGTTACCGTGGAACGACAGGTCCGATGCGCAGAAGAGGCTGGACGTGATTCTTGATGCAGCTCAATATCAAAAAGCAGGTACGCAGAGAAAAATCAAATGCCAGCAGTAGACCGAAATGAAGTGGCTCAAGGTAATGTAGAACTGACCATGGAAGACCGCTTCCATATGCTGTTAGGTCGTCTCGTTCATTCCGTGGCGAGACTCGACCTGTATGTGGGTCTACAGCTTCGCTACTGGGGTCACCCCGAGGACGCGAAGATTCAAGACTTGCTTAGACCCCGAATCGCCCGGCTGGAGGAGCGGCTCAAGGCGTTGGAGAAGCTGTTGGAACGAGCATGGGGAGCGAGCAACTCGAAAGGATGGCAGGAGATGGACCTATGGTTTCGCCGTGCTCACAAAGCAAGGGCATTTCGAAATGAATATGCCCACGGGAGATGGGCAGCGCCCGGGAAGCACCGTTTTACCGAATCCGGCAGGATAAGTGACGCCGCACCGCTGCTAGTGTTTGTCCCACTCGATTGGGACATGTCGGAAGACCGCGAGGACCAGTCCATCGAAATGACACTCGACGAGTTCGCTTTACAGGTTCGCGAGGCAGAACAACTATCACAGATGCATTGGGACCTGACAAAGAGATACGGTGGCCAAGCGTACACGGGGCATTGGCTTAGCCGGTGACGAGTCCCCTCCTAAGGGGGAGACTCCACAGCACAATATGCCGATGTAAACTGCGTTCGAGCGGCAATCAAGATATTAATATCAATTACATCTGGTCTAAGTTTCGTTGTGCCGGGGGCGTAGGGTCGTCTGGCGCCGGTTCAGAGGTGGTGTTACCTAATGCAAGATGAGCCTTTCCCGACGGGGTCCCGAGCGGGCAGAATAAGCAGTATTGTCGATTCGCACATCGTCGATGTACGCATCAGACGCGTTGACTTCACGTCTACGACTCTGCCTTGCGTGAATGCGCACTTCCTTTATCCAGTCTTCAAAGACCGCCGACCGACAATGGAAGAGTTGGCGAAGATGTTGGTTAAGGAGATTACGAAGTTCTGCGCAACGCGGGCGGACCGCCGTAAAGCCAAGCGTCTCGACAACGAAGCCGGTGACTTGGAGACCGGCGCGGTTGAAGAACTCGCCGCGAAAGCCCGGAGGCTTTTCATGGCGCCCGACGCGGACGACCGTTCCGGGGAAGCCGGAGAACTGCTCCTGTATGCGCTCATCGAGCACTATCTCCGCGCCCCATTGATTGTCTCGAAGATGCGGCTGAAGACCAGTACTAACATGCCGGTCCATGGGGCTGATGGTCTCCATGCGGGATGGTGCGAAAAAACTGATGCACTGATTCTCTATTTCGGAGAGTCAAAGATGCATCAACAGTTCGCTAGTGCCATGCAAGATGCGGCGGAGTCCGTGGCGGCCCTTGTGACGAACAAGGGCGGGCGCCTGGAGCGCGAGCTCGACTTGGTGTCGAACTTCCACGACTTAGGAAACTTCCCTGAGCAAGGTATTGAATACCTGCTGCGCTTCCTCAACCCGTTCGAGACCGAGGAAGGCAATCGACGAATTGACCGCTTCGCAATACTTGTCGGCTTCGACTATCACGCTTACGCGAAGGTCGCTGACGTGCCGTTAGCCGAAGTCGAGGAAACGTTCCTCAATTACTACAAGCGGGCGATGAATCAAAAAATCGGTACGGCTCGGAGCCATCTTAAGCACAACGGGATTGAGCTTGAAAACGTCGATTTGTTCATCTTCCCTGTGCCATCAGTGGACTTGTTTCGAGCCAAGTTTCAGGAGGCGATGAATGGCTGAATTCGCTTTCAGGCTAGCAGAGCGCATTGAGTCCAGCCCCTTGTTCCAGGAAGCGCTAGCGGACCTGCAGAAGCAAAGTCTGATTCCGTTGGTCGGCGGTCAATCTAGCTTAGAAACGGCTCGGGCAGCCAGGTTGAGTGAGGCGGCAATTGCTTTGGCGCGCTCGGCGGAGCCGAGGCACCAGGGTCTCGCTCAGGAGATTGCGTACTCCTTGGTCGCCTGCGATGCAGATTCTAGGCTCCGCGGCGTATGGCGCCACATTCTGGCTGAGACAGGCAACTTTCCTGCCGGTGATTATGTCTCCGACCGACCACTTATCGAGCAAGAGCTACCGTGGACGTTGAAGGTCCGCGAAGCGGCCCGCCGCGACCAGAACACGGTCAATGTGCTCGGGCGGGAGATTGTTTTCACAGATTTCCAAGCGGACGTTTGGTCGCAGTTGCACGGACACCAGTTCGTGAATGTGTCCGCACCTACTTCCGCAGGAAAGTCCTTTCTGGTCCAGATGTACCTGCTGGATGAACTGGCAAACACCCAGGCAACCAGAAACATTGTCTACCTCGTACCTTCTCGTTCGCTCATTTTTGAGGTGCAGGCCAGCCTCACTCACGCGCTGAAGCCGTTGGCAGACAGGGTGGTAGTTAGCAGCGTTCCGCAGGTTCATGACGACTTGCATGCGGGGAAGAGTCTGGTCTTTGTGCTTACGCAAGAGCGCCTACAGACCATTCTGAACGAGTCCACGATTGAGTTCGATGTCGTAATCGTGGACGAAGCGCAGCAAATAGGTGACGCGGATAGAGGAATTTTGCTACTTGGGTGCTTGGAAGACGCGCTTGCTCGACACCCCGAGAGCAAGATGCTGTTCATCACCCCAAGTTCCAAAGACGCGCGAACCATCGCACCGTTGCTCGGAGCAAAAGAGGTGCAGACAGTTCGGAGCGCCGTTCGACCAGTACGTCAGAATCTTCTGTTCGTTACTTGCAGTGGCCGGAAACCAAGTCGGATGGTCTCAGTTCAGTTGCATAGGCAAGGCCAAGACAATCTGAACGTCGGTAGCATCCTAACGGAGCGAAGCACCGCCAAGGACGATAGGCTCGTGACAGCCGCCTTAGAGCTTGGGAAGGATGGGCAGAGCATTGTCTACGCGTGGGCGCCTTCGACTGCTGACAAGGCTGCGTCAGATTTGGCTGACGGCTTGCCTAAACTTGAAAACCTCGTTGATTCGCCGCTGGAAAAGCTCTCCAGTTTCGTTGCGGAGCACATCCATCCAGAGTTCAAGCTTGCAAAGGTACTCAGAAAGGGCGTCGGCGTGCACTACGGACGCCTACCGACGACGATATCGAAAGCGGTCGAAGAATACTTTGACGAGGGGCATATCAAGTATTTGGTCTGCACGTCCACGCTGCTCCAGGGAGTGAACCTTCCCGCGCGCAACATCTTTCTGAAGAATCCTAAGAAGGGCACAAAAGGACCGCTGGAGGCCAATGAGTTCTGGAATCTTGCGGGCCGCGCCGGGAGGCTGAAGCGTGATACACACGGCAACGTGTTTCTGGTCGATTACGAGGATTGGGAATCTCAACCTGTCTCAGACCAGCAAACGACGGACGTAGAGCCTTCCATTTGCGACGCGCTTGGCACCAAACAAGAGCTGGTGTTGACTTACGCGCAAGACCTTCACCACAAGTCTGGTGTCAAAAAGGAGGCGCTCGCTGAAAGCGTATTCACGCGGTTGTTCCTGGACGCTCGAGACGGCACAATCGACCAGACCATTGAACGCGCACTGGCGCGGTATCCGACCGTAAGCGCCTCGGCTTTGAAGGATGCCGTGATGGCCGCACAAGACCGTGTGTCCTTGCCCACGTTGCTGCTCCGGCGCAACAACCTGATATCGCCACTGCGCCAGCAAGCGCTGTACGACCACTTCACAGAGCGTGCGTCCGACAGGATGCTTAGTAGCATGATACTTGTGCATCCTCGTAGCAAGTACCCGGACGCAAAGACGCAATTGGAGACGGCCCTTCGGGCAATTCATACTCATCTTGAAGGCAAGCTGACCAACGAGGAATTCTTCTATGGCTGGTTTGCGCTCGCCTGGATGCGTGGTGACTCGCTGCGCTCGTTGATTGATAACCGAGTTGCATGGGAACTCCGGAAAGCCAAACTGGAAGCTTTTGAGCCCGAAAAAATTGGGTCATTCGCTAGAACGGTCATGGAGCAAGTAGAGACGAAGCTGCGCTACCACTACGTCAAGTACCTACGGTGCTACATGGATATCCTCACGCACAAGCTCTTTGAAATCGGCCGCAGTGACGAAGCAGAAATGCCGCCCATTCCATTGTTTTTGGAGCTTGGTGCGTGTGAGAGAACGCTGGTCTCCGCGATGGAGCTCGGCATGTCTCGAATCGCGGCCCTGGAAGTATCCAAATTCCTTCCGAAGGACAAGGATGCGGGGTTCATTCGGCAGGAACTGAAAGCGAAGTGGTTCTGGCGCGGAGAGCTCTCGCCTTTCGTTGTTCGAGAACTAGAAAGACTCGGATTGTTGGACTAAGGCTCTATGGTCTGACGTTGCAGGTGACGTCTCCCTCCAGTGTCCGTACACGCAAAAATTCACACACGAAATTTCATGAGCAATCCCCCCATCAGCGGCGACATCATCGCCCAGTTTATTGGGCGCTACCGCCGCGAATTTGATTTTTTCGTTTTTTCGAGCAGGCAGGACGTATCGTCGCCCAATCGATGGGTGAGGAGCTAGCGTCCATGCTTGGTCAACTGCAGAACGATAGCCGTGATGACGTCAGGGGCGCTGCGGAGAGGGCCATGGCCAAAAGGGAAAATCTGTCTGACACTACCCACACCATCCCAGGTATGGCCCTCCGCGTCCCGATATAGCGCAACGTTGGGAGGACATTCGCGAGTAGCGTTGGTCTTGGTCTCGTCAAAGCACCCAAGGTTCCTCAGGTCATCAATGCTTATTCGGTGGCGAGCCATTTGAGACTTTAACCCAGAGGAGGAGGAGTCGTCAGACTCAGTGCGTCAGGCAGAGCCGCCAAAGACGAAGAAGCCGCCGGCTCCGCCGAAGCCCAAGCCGAAAGCTGAAGAAAGTGATGTAGAGGCTACGCCACGCAATCCTGCGGTGTGGAATAGCGACCCAGCGCTAGCGGCCAGACTCGCCGAGTTCTAGCAGCGGACTCGATGTCGGACTAACTAATCAAAAAGAGGCGCCCCCAAGCATCAAGCTGAAATTGCTTGGCGTTTGGGGGCCGAGCGCTGAAGGCTGGTTTGGCTAGCCTCCGCCGTTTCCGGGCGATGTCGGACTAACTAGACCGCATGTCGGACTAACTAATCAAAGTCGCTAGAGGAAGGCTGGGGCCCATGCCGCCCCCTCACTCCACCGTCACCGATTTCGCCAGGTTGCGGGGCTTGTCGATGTCGGTTCCTCGGGCCAGTGCCGTGTGGTAGGCCAGCAGCTGCATCGGAATGGTATGCAGGATCGGCGACAGCAGGCCGTAGTGTTCGGTCAGCCGGATGATCTCGATGCCGTCGTCGGCTTGCAGCGGGCAGTCGATGTCGGCGAACACGTAGAGCCGGCCGCTTCGGGCGCTCACCTCGTGCATGTTCGATTTCAGCTTTTCCAGCAGGCTGTCGTTCGGCGCCACGGCCACCACGGGCATCTGGTCGCTGACCAGCGCCAGCGGGCCGTGCTTCAGTTCGCCGGCCGCGTAGCCTTCGGCGTGGATGTACGAGATTTCCTTCATCTTCAGCGCGCCTTCCAGCGCGATGGGGTAGTGCATCCCGCGCCCGAGGAACAGCATGTTCTCCTTGCGCGCCAGCTGGTCGGCCCAGCCGATGATGTGCGGCTCCAGCGCCAGCACGCGGGTTAGTGCGTCGGGCAGGTGGCGCAGCGCGCGCAGGTGTTCTTGCTCCTGCGCGTCGGACAGCCTGCCGCGCATCTGGGCCAGCGTCAGCGCCAGCAGGAACAGCGCCACCAGTTGCGTGGTGAACGCCTTGGTCGATGCCACACCAATTTCCACACCGGCGCGTGTGATGCAGTGCATCGCGCAGGCCCGCACCAGCGCGCTGGTGGCAACGTTGCAGATGGCCAGCGTGCGGTGCATGCCACGGTCGCGCGCCGCCTGCACGGCGCCCAGCACGTCGGCCGTCTCGCCGCTTTGCGACACCGCCACCACCAGCATGCGCGGGTTGCTCACGCCCTCGCGGTAGCGGTACTCGCTGGCAATTTCCACGCGCACCGGCAGGTTGGCGAGTTGCTCGATCCAGTAGCTGGCCGTCAGTGCGGCGTGGTAGCTGCCGCCGCACGCCAGCAGCAGCACGGCATCCACGTTGTCGAGCTGCCGGTAGGCGCCATCGCCGAACAGCTCGGGCATGATCGCTGTGATGTCGCGCAGCGTGTCGGCCACCGCGCGCGGCTGCTCGAAGATTTCCTTCTGCATGTAGTGCTGGTACAGGCCCAGGTCCGCCGCGGCGCTGTGGGCCGCCACGGTGTGCACGGTACGCGTGGCGCGCTGGCCCTGCGCGTCGACGATCCAGTGGCGATGCATCTGCACGTCGGCCACGTCGCCGTCTTCAAGGTAGACGATGCGGTCGGTCACGGCGGCCAGCGCAATCGCGTCGGACGCCAGGAAGTTCTCGCCCTCGCCCACGCCCACCACCAGCGGCATGCCCTGCCGCGCGCCCACCAGCCGGTGCGGCTCGTCGCGGCACAGCGCGGCGATGGCAAAGCTGCCGCGCAACCGGGCCGCCGCTTCGCGCATGGCTTCGAACAGATCGCCGTTGTAGAGATGGTCGATCAGATGGGCGATGACCTCGCTGTCGGTCTGGCTGGCAAAGACGTAGCCGTGCTGCTGCAGCGCCTCGCGCAGCGCCTCGTGGTTCTCGATGATGCCGTTATGGGAGACGGCAATGCGTGGCGTGGTGTCGTCCGGCGAGAAATGCGGATGGGCGTTGGCCGTCACCGGCTTGCCGTGGGTGGCCCAGCGCGTGTGGGCGATGCCCGTGTAGCCGTCGAGGCCCTCGGCATCGATTTCGCGCTGCAGCGCAGCCACACGGTCCACGCTACGCGCCCGCACCAGCCGTCCGTCCTGCAGGGCGGCCACGCCACATGAGTCATAGCCGCGATATTCGAGCCGCTTCAGGCCATCCACCAGACTGCGCACGATGCTGCGCTGCGCCACCGCGCCAACGATTCCACACATACCTTCTCCCTTTTTCCGCCTCAGGCACCGGTTGCGATGCGATAGACCGGATGGTAGGGGCGACCCGGTGAAATTTTCTTTCTCAAATCTGCCGGATATGACGTATCCCGTCACGTTAAGATGATGGTGAAATTTTCTTTCGCCCTTTTTTACGCTCTGCTTCGCGCGCCCCGCCATGCCCGATCTCACTCCCGACGACCTCGACTTGCGCATCCTGCGCGTGCTGCAGGCCGACGCCTCGCTCTCCAATGTCGACCTGGCCGCACGTGTGTTTGCGTCGGCCCCCACGACCATGCGACGCGTGCGCCGGCTCAAGCAAGCCGGTGTGATCGCGCGCGAGATCGCCGTGCTCGACGTCGGGTGCCTGGGCGGCGCGCTGACCGTCATCATCGAGGTCACGCTCGACCGGCAGACGGCCGAGGAGTACGCGGCCTTCGAGGCGCAGGTCTGTGCCGAGCCGGCGGTGACGCAGTGCTACCGCGTGTCGCCGGGGCCGGATTTCGTCGTCATGGCCGAGTTGCGCGACATGCGCGCCTACGACGCCTTTGCGCGCCGGCTGTTCACCAGTGCCAGCAACGTGCGCAACGTCCGCACGTTCTTCTCTACCCATCGCGCCAAGTTCGAGGCCAACGCCCCAGTCGATGCGCGTTAGCGCGCTCGCGCGCTGTCTGCCTGCGAGCGTCAGGTGACGCGCGCGCGTGTTGGACCACGCCCACCACTTGAGCCGGATTTTCTGCGCGGAAGGGGGGTGGAAGGGGCGTGGGGCGTCAGACCCGGCACATTCGGGCCGGCGCCGGCGCTGGTACGGGTTCTGCGTAATGGCATGGGAGCGCCACGCTGCGCTCCTTGCCTTGACCCTGCTTTCTGGAGCTTTCACATGTCACGCAGAATCACCTCTTCCGCTCTTTCCCTCGCCGCCGTCGTCATCGGTGTCATCGCTGGCGTTGCCCACGCTTCGGGCCCGCGCGACAGCACGCATGCCGGCGACAAGTATGGCTACAGCTTCCGCATCGACGCTCGCGACACGTACACCGATGGCGCCCGCGCCGGCCGCTTCGACACCTTCAGCGAAGGCGCGCGCGCCGTGGCGCCGGTCTCGCGCGACCGCGACAACGACCGCTCGCTCTCTGGCATGGACCGCCGCGGTGTCTCGGCGGAACCGTCGCGCAAGTTCGACGTGTACACCGACGGCGCGCTGGCCGGCATGGATCGCCGCGGCGTATCGGCCGAGCCGTCGCGCCAGATGGACGTCTACACCGACGGTGCACTGGCCTGAACCGCCACGCGTCACGGGGCGCCGCCCCCGTGACGCCATTCCGCCGCCCGCCTCCCGCCGGCCCACCATGCGGGCCCTGCGCGGGTTTCGGCACACACCCGGGTGGCACGCCGGCGAATTGGCAATAGACTGGAAGCTACCGCGCGCAGCAAGGCGCAGCTGTTCCACCCGCCAATCCAGTCCAGCGAGCGAACAACGATGTCGATTCCCCACCTCTCATCCGGCGATACCGCCAGCGTGCTGCCCCTGGGCGGCAACCTGAAGAACACCCCCACGACGGCCCTGTTCAAGGCACCCCATATGGAAGTGGCGCGCCTGGTGCTGCTGGCCGGCAAGCATCTGCCGCCGCATGCGGTGGCCGGTCCGATGACCGTGCAGTGCCTGGAGGGTGAAGTCGAGATCAGCCTTGACGGCGGCTCGCGCCGCCTGCGCCAGGGCGACCTGATCTACCTGGCCGGCAATGTCAGGCACGATCTCACGGCGGTGACCGATGCGTCGGTGTTGCTGACGATCGTGCTGCTGGACAGCGGCAACTAGCGGCAAACTCGCTGAGGTCGGCCAACGCGTCGCCAAAGGGTTGGCCAACGGGTCGACCAAAAGGTTGGCCAAAGGGTCTGCCAGATACGCAAACAGGCGGCCGAAGCCGCCTGCCTGCTGGGGGTGTGCTCGATTGCGCCTTACTGCGCCGGCTTGCGCTCGGCCAGCAGTTTCTGGATGGCCGCCTCGGTCTCCTTGTAGCGGCCCTCGCCGTAGTGCTGGTAGACGATGCGTCCGTTCGCGTCGATCAGGTACAGCGCCGGCCAGTACTGGTTGCGGTAGGCCGACCACGTACCGTACGCATTGTCCTGCGCCACCGGGTAGCGGATGTCGTAGCGCTTGAGCGCCGCTTCCACGTTCGGCGTGGACTTCTCGAACGGAAACTCCGGCGTGTGCACGCCCACCACCACCAGTCCCTGGTCCTTGTATTTGTCGTACCACCGCTTCACGTACGGCAGCGTGTTCACGCAGTTGCCGCACGCGTAAGTCCAGAAGTCCACCAGCACCACCTTGCCGCGCAGGTCCTGCATCGTCAGCGGTTTGGAGTTCAGCCAGTGGTTGATGCCCACGAATTCGGGTGCCGCACCCTGGTCGCCCACTTTCGGGCTCTCGGCAATGGCGCCCGTGCCGAAGGTATAGATGGCGGCGATGCCGATGGCGGCAAGCATGGCGCGGATGACGTTACGCATGATTCGGGGGCCTCTTGATGATGTGCGGCCCCTTGCTCGCCGGAGCGGGCAAAGGGCGTGACGCGTGGGTCAGACGAGTTCGGTTTCGATGCGGATGTTGCCGTGCAGCGCCTTCGAGTACGGGCAGGTGCGGTGCGCGGTATCCACCAGCGCCTGCGCTACCTCGCGGTCGATGCCCGGGATGTGCACGCGCAGGCGAGCCTGTAGCAGGTAATCCACGCCAGCGGTGCCCAGGTCCACTTCGGCGTCCACCGACAGGTCTTCCGGCAGCTTGATCTTCTGCTTGCCAGCGGCCAGGCCGATGGCACCGATGAAGCAGGCCGACCAGCCGGCAGCCAGCAGCTGCTCGGGGTTCGTGCCGTTGCCCTTGCTGACCGGCGACGAGAGCTGGATGTCGAGCTTGCCGTCGTCGCTGCGTGCCGAGCCGTCGCGGCCGCCGGACGTGATGTGGACCTTGCCGGTGTACAGGACTTTTTCGATGCGGTTCATGATGGGTTCCTTGTTCGGTTCAACGTTGGGGTAAGGGCAAATTCCGTTGCGGTCTCAGGCGTAGGCGCCGTCGTAGTACGGGTTGCGCGGTTCCTGCACCGAGCGGGCGCCGTCCAGGTACGGATCGGCCGAACGGGCCGGCGCGGCCGACACGCCGGTGCGATCGAGGCCAGCGACCGTGCGGGCGCCATCGGTGTACGGGCTGCGCGGCTCCTGCACCGAGCGGGCACCGTCGAGGAACGGGTCGGCCGAACGGGCGCCTTCGGTGTACGGGTCGCGGGCTTCGGTGGCCGAGCGGGCACCATCGCTGTAAACGTCGCGTGCGGTTTGCACGGCGCGGGCGCCGTCGGTGTACGGGTCGCGGCCGCTCAGGACGGAGGCTTGTGCGCCAGCAGCGGCGGCAGCCAGGGCAACGGCGAGAACCAGGCGGGAGGTCAGGGTCTTGGACATGATCGGTTTCCTTTTGGATAAGTGAGCGGTTGGCTTTGTTGTGATGCCGGGGCAGCGTTTGTGCTCTGCGCTTTGCGTCAGGCGTTGCGTCGCGCTGCCATGGAACGTATTTAAGTCGGCCCACGTATCGCGCCCGTAGCCACTTGGCGCCCGTTATGTCAGGGTGCGTATCACCAGCGCGGCCTGATACAAAGGCGTACAAAAAGGGGGGAGGAAACCGGCGGGAGAGATGAAGAACTGCGGGAAGTACTGCGGGGAACTGCGGGGCGAGCGGCGGGGCGAGCGGCGGGAAGACTGCTCGGAGGCCTGCTGGAAAGGCGGGGTGCCAGTGGTGGCCGCCTGCTGGCCGCCGCGCGGACAGACGCGCCAGGCGGCCAGCGCTAAAAACAGGAAACGGCGGCTACGCCACCTGCAGGCGGATTTCGGCCGCCAGGCCGCCGCCCGCGCGGTTATGCAGCGTCAGCGCGCCGCCAATGGCCGCCGCAAGCTGGTGGGCGATGGCCAAACCCAGGCCCGTGCCGCCAGTTTCGCGGTTGCGCGAGCCTTCCAGCCTCACAAACGGCTGCAGCACGGCGTCCAGCTTGTCTTCGGGGATGCCCGGTCCGCGATCGAGGATGGCAATCGTCACGGCGTCGCGGTCGCGCCGCACGGCCACCTCCGCCGACCCGCCGCCGTACTTGATGGCGTTGTCGATCAGGTTGGTCAGCACGCGCCGCAACGCGTTGGGCCGGGTGTGGATGGCGCCGCCCGCGTTCTGCTCGATCGTCACGGCCTTGCCCGTGTCCTGGTAGTCATAGACCACGCTTTCGATAAACGACCCGAGGTCGATCCGCGATGCCTTCTCGGCATCGCCGCTGGTACTGCGCGCGTAGGCCAGCCCTTCCTGCACCAGCGTCTGGATTTCGGCCAGATCGCTCACCATCTTGCGCTTTTCCTCGGAATCCTCGGCCATTTCGGCGCGCAGCTTCATCCGCGTGATGGGCGTCTGCAGGTCATGCGAAATGGCCGCCAGGATCTGCACGCGCTCTTCCACGAAGTGCGCGATGCGGTCGCCCATCGCGTTGAACGCCTTGGCGGCGCGCGCCAGCTCGGTAGGGCCGCTCTCGTCCATCGGCGGCGACTTGACGTTGGGGTTGAGCTTGTCGGCCGCCTCGGCCAGCGCCACCAGCGGCCGGATGGCCAGGCGCACGGCAAACCAGCAGCACAGGATCAGCAGCACCAGTTGCAGCAGCAGCACATAGGGCAGCCACTGGGCGATGGGCGTCATGCGCGGATGCACGTCGATGGTCAGCGGGCTGCCGTCGCTCAGCGTCAGGTGCGCCTGCAGCTGCTTGCCGTCGCCCGGAATCGACTGCACGGTTACCGGATAGTGCGTGCCGGTGGCCTCCATGATGCGCTCGGCGATGTCCCGGCCCCGCTCCGACATTTCCGGCACGCCAGGCGAACCGGGTCCGAGGATGTACTGGTAGTTGCCGCGGTTCACGCGTGGCAGCCATTGCGGACGCTCGGCGGCCGGAATCCGGTCCAGGATGGCCACCGAGGTGGCCACGTCGGTCTCCAGCGTGCCCAGCATCACCTGCCGCGCCGACATGTATCGCTCGGAAAACAGCACGGCCACCGACAGCAGGTGCGCGATGATCAGGCCCGCCAGGAATAACAGGAACAGCCGCGACCCAAGCGTGCGCGGCAAGTGCCAGCGGCGAATATTCACTGACGTGCCTCCTTGATCTCCACCGGCATCGAGAACACATAGCCCTCGCTGCGCACGGTCTTGATATAGGCGGGCTCGCGCGCATCGTCATTGAGGCGCTGGCGCAGGCGGCTGACCAGCAGGTCCACCGACCGCTCGAACATGTCGGCCTCGCGGCCCTGCGTCAGGTTCAGCAGCTGGTCGCGGTTCAGCACCCGCTGGGGGTGATCGACGAACACCCGCAGCAGCCGGTATTCGGCGCCGCTCAGCGCCACGATGGTGCCTTCCTTGTCGATCAGGTGGCGCGCCGAGGTGTCCAGATGCCAGTCGCCGAACGCCAGGATCTGGCCTGCCTCGGTGATCTGCAGGTTGGGCGGCAGCATGCGCGTGCGGCGCAACACGGCCTTGATGCGGGCCAGCAGCTCGCGCGCGGCGAACGGCTTGGTCAGGTAGTCGTCGGCGCCCATTTCCAGGCCGATGATGCGGTCGGTCTCGTCGTCGCGGGCGGTCAGCATCAGGATGGGCGTGGCCTTGTGCTTGCCGGCGCGCAGCTCGCGGCACAGCACCAGGCCATCGTCGCCGGGCAGCATCACGTCCAGCACGATCAGGTCCACCGTGTTGGCTTCCAGGAACTGCCGCATGTGCCGGCCATCGGGCGCCATGGTCACGCGCAGCCCGTTCTTGGTCAGGTAAGTAGACACCAACTCCCGGATTTCCCGGTCGTCATCAACGATCAGAACGTGGTCGACATGCGATTCCATCTGCTTCACCCCTGCTTAGTTGTTCTAGGAAAAATGTGAACAATCCGTCTGTTGGCGTGATTGTATGGGCGAGCGGGGCTTTCCGTGTATCGCAATGTATCTGGCGGCGGGGGCCCCACAAAGTCATACAACTTTGCCGTTCGGCGACACATTTACGGTAGATCACGGGCGTCTCATTGGGGCATGCCAGCCACGCTGGCCAAGCATACGAGAGAGGACCTCCCGATCATGACCCTGCTGATCCTTGCCTACCTGGGCGGCTCGCTGACCATCCTGAGCCCCTGCATCCTGCCCGTGCTGCCGTTCGTGCTGAGCGGCAGCGGCCAGCCATTCCTGCGCGGACGGCTGCCGATGCTGGCCGGCATGGCGCTGACCTTCGCCGCGGTGGCCACGCTGGCTTCGGTGGGCGGCGCCTGGGCGGTGCGCGCCAATGAATACGGCCGCTACGCCGCGTTGCTGATGCTGGCCGTGTTTGGCGTCTCGCTGCTGGTACCCCGGCTGGCCGAGGCCATCACGCGGCCCGTGGTAGCGCTGGGCAACCGGCTGACCGGCGACGGCGCCAACGCCGGCGCGCGCTCGCCATGGGCGTCGCTGCTGCTCGGCGTGGCCACCGGCATGTTGTGGGCGCCGTGCGCCGGGCCCATCCTCGGCATCGTGCTGACCACCGCCGCGTTGCAGGGCGCCAGCGTGCAAAGCTCGCTGCTGCTGGTGGCCTACGCCGCCGGCGCGGCCACCTCGCTGGCCGCGGCGCTGGGCGTGGGCGGCCGGCTGTTTGCCGCGATGAAGCGCTCGATGGGCGCCGGCGAATGGCTGCGCCGTGGCCTGGGCGTGGGCGTGCTAGCCGGTGTGGCGGCCATTGCCGCCGGTGCCGACACCGGGCTGCTGGCGGGCCTGTCCACCGGTGGCCCCGCCCGGCTGGAGCAGGCGCTGATCAAGCGGCTGCACGGCAACGCCGGCGCGCCGCAGGCCGCCCGCGAGACCGCACCGGAGAGCACCACCCCGGCGGCCCCGGCAGCCATCGCGTCCGACAGCAGCATCGGCAGCGGCACGCTGCTGGCCGCCAACGACACCAGCTTCGGCCTGGGCAGCCGCCTGCCCGTGGAAGGCCAGATGCCGGCGCTCGACGGCGCGGTCAAGTGGTTCAACACCCCCAACGATGCGCCGATCGGCCGCGACCAACTGCAGGGCAAGGTCACGCTGGTCTATTTCTGGACGTACTCGTGCATCAACTGCATCCGCACGCTGCCTTACCTGCGCGCCTGGGCCGACAAGTACAAGGATCAGGGTTTCACGGTGATCGGCGTACACACGCCCGAGTTCGCGTTCGAGAAGAACCTGGACAACGTGCGCCGCGCCATTGGCGACTTCAAGATCAACTTCCCGGTGGCCGTGGACAGCAATTTCCGCATCTGGCGCGCGTTCGATAACAACTACTGGCCGGCCGCCTACTTCGTCGATGCGCGCGGCAACATCCGCCATCACCAGTTTGGCGAGGGCGACTACGCCAACTCGGAACGCGTGATCCAGACGCTGCTGGCCGAAGCGGGCCATCCGTCCGCCTCGCGCAGCGTGGTGACGCCCGACGCCAAGGGGGCGCAGGCCGCGCCCGACCTGCTCAAGGTGCGCTCGGGAGAAACCTACGTTGGCTACAACCAGGCCTCGAACTTCGCCTCGCCGGGTGGCATTCGGCCCGACGTGGCCCGCGGCTACAGCGTGCCGCGCATCCTGGACCTGAACCAGTGGGGCCTGGCCGGACAGTGGACGGTGGGCGGCGAACAGGCCACGCTCGACCGGCCCGATGGCGGCATCGTCTACCGCTTCCGCGCCCGCGACCTGCACCTGGTGCTGGGCCCGGCAGCCGATGGCCGCGCCGTGCGCTTCGTGGTGACGATCGACGGCAAGGCGCCCGGTGCCAGCCACGGCGCGGACACCGACGCCAACGGCAACGGCGCCATCACGGCCACCCGCCTGTACCAGCTGGTGCGGCAGGCGGGCGAAGTGGGCGAACACACGTTCGAGATCCGCTTCCTCGATGCCGGCGCGCAGGCCTATGCGTTCACGTTCGGCTGAGCTTCGCCGAAGGCCGGCGCGGCCAGCCGGCGGGCATGGTCGCGCAGGTCGGCGGGCCAGGGCTCGGACAGCGTCACGAAGCGCGCGCGATCGCCGCCGTACAGCGCGCGCGATGCCTCTTCGTAGCCGGGCTGGTTGCCGAGCATCGTCGACATGAAGCGGTCCGCCGCCGCCCTGGCGCGGTGGGCGGCCGGGTCCACACCTTGCACCACACCTTGCCCCTTGCGCGCGGCATCCACCAGCTTGCGCAACGTGACCGACGCCCCGCCCGGTTGCTCGCCGAGCCACTCCCAGTGCCGGGGCAGCAGCGTCACTTCGCGCGCCACCACGCCCAGCTTGGGCCGCCCGGCCTTTTTCTCCGGCGCCTCTTCCGCCCCGGCCGGCGCCAGCCGCGCCGCAATCTCGGCGTCGCTGCCGCGCAGGTCGAAATCCACCTGCCGGCCGGTTTCGTCGCCAAACGTCAGGATCGATTGGTTGGGATCGGCGCGCAGCGCAGCCGCCACGGCCAGCGCCACCTGCGCCAGCGCACCCGAGGCCAGTCGTCGGTCGCCTGTAAAGGCGGTACAAGTTTCAATGTGTTCCATCACAGTCTCCATATTGGATGGGGACCGATATTACCCGGGTAAAAATAGCAAGTCAATTCTACCCGGGTAATATTTTTCCGAAAGTCGTCAGCCGCTCAGACCAGCGTATCGAGCGCCTGCCGGTGCACATTCCCCAGCACCAGGTGCGCGGCCGCCAGGTTCTCGTGCAGGTGACTTCATCCGCGAGGGCGGGCTTTGACCGGCCGCACGGGCCATGGCAGCATCGCGGGCACCTTTGTTCCGACCCACTTCCGAACCATCACAGGAGTTTCAATGACCGGCATCCGCACCTGGCTGATCGCGGCGCTTGCCGCGCCGCTGCTGGCCGCCTGCGCCAGCGGCACGAGCACCGAGCATCTGGAGGCGCAGGACGGCCGCGACCTGCATTCGGATGCCAGCGTGGGAGACCTCGTGCTGTGCCTGAAGAAGAAGCTCGGCGACGACGCCACCGTGGTGGCCTACCCCGAGCCCGGCAAGGTCGATGTTCGCGTGGGCTATGGCAGCCGCGCCGACGCCGGCTACTCCTACCTGATCAACCTGCGCGCCGCCCCACGCGGCGGCACCGACGTGGAAGTGCGCAGCGCCGGCGACTGGCGTCCGATGCTGAGTCAGAGCCGCGTCACCGGCTATGTCAAAGACTGCAAGCCGGGCAGCGCGTCGCGGTGATCCACGTGCGATGTAAAGGCGTTCGCGCTGCGATATAAGCGCTTTTGAGCGGTGCGTTCGGCAACGTGTGGCTGCGGCATACTCGGCGACATTTCACGTTCATCGCAGGGGAAGCCAATGAAATGGACATCGATCGCCAACGCCGCATCCGGCCTGGCGCTGGGCATGGGCGCGACGTTCGCCGGGCTGGTGGTGGGCATTGCCACCGCGGGACTGGCCCAGGCGCAGGACAAGCCCGCCGCCGACAGTTCGGCCACGCCCGTCACGGTGCAGAACTTCGTACGCGCGGAGTCTGACATGTACCTGGGCAACCTCGCGAAGCAGGGCGGCCTGGGCAAGTTGCATCACCGCCGCGCGCCATCGTCCATCGACAACCAGAGCGTGATCCGCCTGAACCGCGACACGCTCTATTCTTCCGCCGTATTCGACCTCGATGCCGGCCCGGTAACCGTCACCATGCCCGACCCCGGCCGGCGCTACATGTCGATGCAGGTCATCAACGAAGACCACTACGTGCAGGCGCTGAACTACGGCGCCGGCAAGCATGTGCTGTCGCGCGAAAGCGTGGGCACGCGCTACGCGGTGATGGGTGTTCGCACGCTGGTGGACCCGAACAATCCCGACGACATCAAGCAGGTGCACGCGCTGCAGGACGCCATCAAGGTCAGCCAGAAAGACCCGGGCACACTGGCGTTGCCGAACTGGGATGCCGCCAGCCAGAAGAAGGTGCGCGACGCACTGCTGGTGCTGGCGGCCACCGTGCCCGACTTCCGGGGTGCGTTCGGCAAGAAGCGCGACGTGGATCCGGTGCGCCACCTGCTCGGCGCCGCTGCCGCCTGGGGCGGCCTGCCGGACAAGGACGCGGTGTACCTCAACGTCCAGCCGGACAACAACGATGGCAAGACGCCCTATCGCCTGCGCGTGAAGCCGGTGCCCGTCGACGGCTTCTGGTCGGTCAGTGTCTACAACGCCAAGGGCTATTTCGAGAAGAACGCGGCCAACGCCTACACGCTGAACAACCTGACCGCGAAAAAAGACCCCGACGGCGACATCACGATCCAGTTCGGCGGCTGCGACGCGAACGTGGCCAATTGCCTGCCGATCGTGGAGGGCTGGAACTACACGGTGCGGATGTACCGCCCCCGGCACGACGTGCTGAGCGGCAAGTACAAGTTCCCCGCGCCGCAGCCGGTGAACTGAGCGGCCGCATCTCGAACACAGAGCGACCCGGCGCGACCCAACGCAGCGCGGCGTCGAACAAACAAAGGCGAGGCCCAAGGTAAAGCCAAACGGGCCTCGCCTTTTTCATTGCGGTGGCGGCGCGCAGCAGCGTGCCACCAGCTCAATGCTTCTTGTCCGTCTCGTCGGCTTGCGACGACAGCAGATCCAGCATCTCGTCGGCGTGCTCTTCCTCCACGGCCAGGATGCTTTCCATCAGCCGGCGCGAGGTGGGGTCCTTGGCGCCAATGAACTGCACGATCTCGCGGTAGGTGTCGATGGCAATGCGCTCGGCCACGAGGTTCTCCTTGATCATGTCGGAGAGCGAGGTGCCTTCCACATACTCGGCGTGGCTGCGCGACGTCAGGCTGTTGGGCGAGAGGTCCGGCTCGCCGCCAAGCTGCACGATGCGCTCGGCGATCTGGTCGGCATGGCCCTGTTCCTCGTTCGAGTGCGCCAGGAACTCGTCGGCCACGCTCTTCGAATTCGGCCCCTTGGCCATGAAATAGTGACGGCGGTAGCGCAGCACGCACACGATCTCGGTGGCCAGCGCCTCGTTCAGCAGCTTGATCACGGTGTCGCGCTCGGCATCGTAGCCGGCGGTTACGGCGCCGTCGTCGATATGCTGGCGAGCACGCTCACGTATGGTCTTGATGTCCGTCAGGAACGGTTGCTTGTCAGACATGGGGACTCCTTCGTCTCGTCGTTCGAATGGTCCCGCCCGCCGCAGCAAGCGGCGAGGCGGACTTATCGCTGCAGGCAAGATCGGTGCCAGTGCGGCAAAGCCGCGTAAATCCGTCGCGCACCCGCGCAGCGCATGTGCTTTTTACAAAACCGGGGTGCCATTGCTTGCAAAGCGCGCGTAACGGCGCCCTTCACTGCTGTTTTTCACATTTTTGCTAAAGGTCTCCCGCGCGTCGCCGACAACCGCTGCTGGCAATGCGCCGTGTTCGCAGTTTGACGTTTCGTTGGAGACCCGCAGTGACAGCAGCAACCGCAGCACAAGCAGTAATCGTTACAAAGGCCGAGCGTTCGCTGGCCAGGCCCACCCTGATCGCCATGCTCTGCGCCACGATGCTGGCCGGCTGCGGCGGTGGCGGTGGTGGCAGCAACGAATCCGCACCGGTTGCCGGCGCGGCGCCGGCCGCCACGGCGTCGATCAGCGGCAAGGCCATCGACGGCTATCTGGCAGGCGCCACCGTCTGCCTGGACCTGAACGCCAACAATGCGTGCGACGACGGCGAACCGTCGACCACCACCAATGCCACGGGCGACTTCGTGCTGCCCTATGAGGGCGCCACCGATGGCAAGCGCCTGGTGGTGCAGGTCACGCCGGCCACCAAGGATCTCTCGCGTCCGGCCGGCTTCACGTTCCCGGCCAGCTACAGCATGTCCGCCGTGCTCGACGGCGGCACCACCGGACAGCATGTGTCGCCGCTGACCTCGCTGGTCACCGCGCAGATGGAAGCCGGCATGAGCCGCGCCGAGGCGCTGCGCGCCGTGCAGACGCTGCTGGGCAACGCCGTGGACCCCACCGCCGACTTCGTGGCCAACGGCGACGCCGCGTCGGCCGCCAAGGCCAGCGCCATCGTCGACACGATCACCTCGCTGGCCAGGGACGGCAAGGCCGATGCCGCAACGGTGCGCAACGTGCTGAACGCGATGGTCGCCAAGGGCGACGTGGCCGTGACGCAGGCCGACGTGGATGCACAGGCCAGCAAGCCGCTCTACGCGCTGACCGACGCCTCGCGCGCGCTGGCCCAGCCGCTGTACAGCTTCATCGACCTGTCGTTCGCGAGCGTGCTGTCTTCGGTGAGCGGCCTTGCGTCGACCCAGATGGTGCAGCAGATCGCGAACGGCGGCCTGCAGAAGGCCGTGCAAATCCTGCGCACCCCGGGCGGCGCCTGGGAAGCACTGGACGATGCCAGCCCCACCTCGCTGAACGACCCCACCACCGTGTTCATGATGAAGGCCGACGGTAGCTGGAGCGGCCCGCTCGCGCGCAGCCAGTGGCGCGCGCCGCAGCCGCTGACGTCAATCGGCCGCACGCTGGCCGGCACCGATCCGCTCACCGGCATCAGCTTCAAGTACGAGTCGCGCGACGTGGACCTGAGCGGCCAGGCGGCCACGCTGGCCATCAACGGCGGCATGTTCGGCCCGGTCAATTTCTACACCACCGCGCTGCTCGGCAACGTGAAGCTGCCCGAGGGCTCGCGCGGCTACCTCGGCATCCAGTCGTACGACGCCGACCGCGTGGTGCTGCCGATGGGCATGCTGTACTCGGGCTGCCAGGTACCGTTTGTCTACAACGGCGGCACCTGCCCGATCACGTCGCTGAACACGTACGACCCGGCCACGGTGCAGAACGATGCCGCGCTGCCGGCCCCGCTGACGTCGATCCAGCAGCTCGTGGGCGTGCGGCTCCTCGACACGGTGATCACCTCGCGCGTGATCGATCTCAACGCCAACGGCACCGTCACGCTGTCACTGCCGATGCTGGGTTCGCAGATCCAGCCCGGCCAGCCGCAAGGCGCGAGCGTGAGTCCGATCGCCTCGGTCACCGGCACGTGGGCGCCCTATGCGCGCAACGAGAACGTGCTGGTGATCGACCTGTCGCGCGATGCAGCGGCCAGCGTGGCGCAGTTCGGCTACAACGCCGGCACGCTGACCCAGGGCGCCAAGCTGGTGCTGGCCATCCGCAACGGTCAACTGCACGCGGGGGTGCTGTTCCCCGCCGGCTACGCCGAGCGCACCGTGCAGTTCCCCACCGCGCTGCCCGCCCCGCTGACCGCGCTGCAGATGCCGCTCTGATTGCGCTTCTGATTGCGCATCCCATGCCTGCCTCGCGGCTCAGCCGAGGGCAGGTTGCTTCCCTGCACCGGCCAACGTCGCTCCCCGTGCGCGTTGGCCGGTTTTTTTTTGCCCTCGGGCTTTCGGTCAGGCCAGCCACGCCTTGATGTTGTTGCCGATGATGGCGCTGGAGATGCCGTAGCGGTCATGCAGCGTCGGCAGCGCACCGGCATCGAGGAAAGCATCGGGCAGCGCCACCTGACGGAACGGCACGTGCACGCCCGCGCGTAGCAGCGTTCCGGCCACGGCCTCGCCAAGCCCGCCGATGGTCGTGTGGTTCTCCGCCACCACCACCAGCCGCCCGGACCGCCGCGCTTCACGTACAATCGTCTCGGTGTCGAGCGGCTTGATGGTCGGCACGTGCAGCACCGCCACGCCCACGCGGTCGGCTTCCAGTGCCTTCGCCACCTCCAGCGCGCGCATCGTCATGATGCCGGACGAGATGATCAGCACCTCGGCCCCGTCGCGCAGCAGCTTTGCCTTGCCAAGTTCGAACTGGTAGTCGTATTCGTCCAGCACTACCGGCACGTTCCCGCGTAGCAGGCGCGCGTACACCGGCCCCCGGTGCGCCGCGATGGCCGGCACCATCTGCTCGATCTCCACGGCGTCGCAGGGATCGATCACGGTCATGTTCGGCATCGCCCGCATCAGCGCCAGGTCTTCCGCCGCCTGGTGGCTTGGGCCGTAGCCCGTGGTCAGCCCCGGCAGCGCGCAGACGATCTTGACGTCGAGGTTGTCCTCGGCAATCGCCTGGTGCATGAAGTCATACGCGCGCCGTGTGGCAAACACCGCGTAGGTCGTGACGAACGGCACCGCGCCCTCGTGGGCGAGGCCGGCCGCCGCACCCATCAGCAGCTGCTCGGCCATGCCCATCTGGTAGTAGCGCTCCGGGAACGCCTTCGCGAAGATATGCAGGTCGGTGTACTTGCCCAGGTCGGCCGTCATGCCGACGATGTCCGGCCGTTGCGCCGCCAGCGCGGCCAGCGCTTGGCCGAATGGCGCGGCGCGCGTAGCCTGCCCCTCGGCGGCAATCGACGCGATCATCGCGGACGTCTTCAGGCGGGTCTTGCCGGCTGCGGTCTTGGTGGTGGTGCTCATGCTTGTCTCCCGGCTTCCAGCGCCTGCAGCGCCAGTTGCCATTCGTGGGCTTCTACCCGGATGAAGTGGTTCTTTTCGCGCGCTTCGAGGAAGGGCACGCCGCAGCCCATGCGGGTATCGCAGACAATCATGCGCGGCTGCGGCCCGGTGTGGGTGCGGGCGTTGTCGAACGCCGTGGCCACCGCCGCGATGTCGTTGCCGTCCACGCGCTGCACATACCAGCCGAACGCCTCCAGCTTCGGCACCAGCGGCTCGAACGCCAGGATCTGCGTGGAAGGCCCATCGGCCTGCTGGTTGTTCACGTCGACGATGGCAATCAGGTTGTCGAGCTTCCAGTGGCTGGCCGACAGGATGCCTTCCCAGATTGCGCCTTCGTCAAGCTCGCCGTCCGAGAACAGCGTGTAGACAAACGCCCCCGACTGCTTGCGCTTCAGGCCCAGGCAACGGCCCACGGCAATCGTCAGCCCCTGGCCCAGCGAGCCGCCGGACATCTCCATGCCGGGCGTGTAGCTGGCCATGCCTGACATGGGCAGGCGGCTGTCGTCGCTGCCATAGGTTTCGAGTTCCTCGGCCGGCAGGATGCCGGCTTCGAGCAGCGCCGCATACAGCGCGATGGCGTAGTGGCCGTTCGACAGCAGGAAGCGGTCGCGCCCGTCCCACTCGGGGTCTTCGGCACGGTATTGCATGGCGCCGAAGTACGCCACGGCCAGCACATCGGCAATGTCGAGGGCCTGGCCCACATAGCCCTGCCCTTGCACTTCGCCCATCAGGATGGCGTTGCGCCGAATGCGGTAGGCGCGCTCGGCCAGCGACACCGGCGCTTCGACTTCAAGATTGGTCAGACTCATGATGACTCCATTGAAACGGTTCAGCGGTTCACGGCCTTGGCCGGCACCAGGAAGACCAGCAGCGCGCCGACGACGACCGTTGCCGAGATAAAGAGCAGCCCGGCGGTGGACTTGCCGGTGAGGTCGTTGAGCCAGCCGACGATGGCCGGCGAGAAGAAGCCCGCGAGGTTGGCCACGCAGTTCACCGCGGCAATGCCCGCCGCCGCTGACATGCCACCGAGCACCGCAGTGGGCAGCGCCCAGAATTGCGAGGAGGACGCCATGATTCCCGCCGCGGCAATGCACAGGCAGACGATGGCGGCGGTGACGCTGCCCAGCATCGGCAGCGTGGCGAAGCCAACGGCGGCCACCAGCATCGGAATGGCCAGGTGCAGGCGGCGCTCGCGGCGGCGGTCGGCGGAGAGTCCGACCAGCGGCAGCGCCACGATGGCGCACAAGTAGGGCACGGCGGTCAGAATGCCCACCCAGAGCGGATCGGCCACGCCGGTCTTGCGGATGATGGTGGGCAGCCAGAAGGTCAGGCCATACTGGCCCAGCACCACGCAGAAGTAGATCGCGGCCATCAGCCACAGGCGGCGGTCCGCCATGAAGGCGCGAATCGACACGTGCTGCACCTTCTGCGCGTTGTCGCCCGCCACGTTACGCTGCAGCAGCGCCTTCTCCTGGTCGGTCAGCCACTTGGCGCCCTGGATGCCGTTGTCGAGGTAGAACAGGATGGCGACGCCCAGCACCAGCGACGGCAGCGCCTCGATCAGGAACAGCCACTTCCAGCCGGCCAGGTCATGCGCGCCGTGGAACGCGTGCATGATCCAGCCCGACAGCGGCCCGCCCACGATGCCCGCCAGCGGAATCGCCATGAAGAACATCGACAGCGCCTTGGCACGGCGCTCCGACGGGAACCAGTACGTCAGGTACAGGATCACGCCCGGCGCAAACCCGGCTTCGGCCACCCCCAGCAGGAAGCGCAGCACATAGAACTGCGTGGGCGTGCTGACGAACGCAAAGCCCGCCGAGATGACGGCCCACGTCAGCATGATGCGCGCCAGCCAGTTGCGCGCGCCCACCTTGTGCAGGATGACGTTGCTCGGCACCTCGAAGAGGAAGTAGCCCAGGAAAAAGATGCCGGCGCCCAGGCCATAGATGGTCTCGCTGAACTGCAGGTCGTTCAGCATCTGCAGCTTCGCGAAGCCCACGTTGACGCGGTCCAGGTACGCGCCGAGGTAGCACAGCATCAGGAACGGAATCAGGCGCCGCATCACCTTGCCGTAGGTGCGCGACTCGAACGATGCGTCGCCGGCGTGCGGCATCACCACGTCGGCGGCAATCGCCGACGCTGCGTATTTGGTCTTCATGGAATGTCTCCTGCCGTGCCCCGGGTGGTCCCGGGTGCGTTGACATGGGGCGCGGCGCCCAGGCGCCGCGAAGGCTTCAGTGGATCAGCATGCCGCCGTTCACATCGAGCGTGACGCCGGTCAGGTATGAGGACAGGTCGCTCACGAGGAACAGGCAGGCGTTGGCCACGTCCGCCGCATCGCCAAGCCGGCCCAGCGGAATGCCGCGGATGATGTCGGCGCGCATCTCGGCGGTCAGCTTGTCGCCGGTGATGTCGGTCTGGATCAGGCCGGGCGTAACCGAGTTCACGCGGATATGGTCGCCGCCGAACTCGCGCGCCATGGCCTTGGCCAGCCCGAGCACGCCGGCCTTGGCCGCGCTGTAGTGCGGGCCGCCGAAGATGCCGCCGCCGCGTTGCGCGGACACCGACGACATGCAGACGATGCTGCCGCGCTTCTGCTCCTTCATCTGCGGCAGCACGGCCTGCGACATGTACAGCGTGCCGCGCAGGTTCACATCGAGCACCGCATCGAAGTTGGCGGCGCCGATATCGAGCGTGCGCACCGGCTGCGTGATGCCGGCATTGTTGACCAGGCCATCGATGCGGCCGTAGCGCAGCATCGTTGCCTGCACGGCGGCGTCGCACGACGCCTTGTCGGTCACGTCGCAGCGCAGGCCCAGGTGGCCCTCGCCCAGTTCGGCTGCGGCGGCCTGCGCGGCGTCCAGTTGCAGATCGACGATGACGACCTGCGCCCCTTGCGCCGCCAGCGCCCGGGCCGTGGCCTTGCCGATGCCGCGCGGCGAGGCGGCGCCCGTGACGATGACTACCTTGTTCTCGACCAGCATCTCGTGTCTCCTTCTGTTTCGACTTGACGATGGGTCCAGTTTTGTCGCTGGCGAGGCGCCGATCAATGCATTCGGTCTCAACTATCGTTGAGAAATTTTCAGATGTCGGGGTGCTGGCGATGCAGGAAAACCCTAGCCCGCGCCGCCCTCCTGCGGCCGGTTCACCTCGCGGTCCAGCCAGGCCAGGAAGCGCGCCACGCGCGCCAGGTCGGCGTTCTGCGCCGGATAGACAACGTGATGGCTGGCCACCTCCACGGCGTACTGGGCCTCGAACACCGGCACCAGTGCGCCCTTGCGCAGCAGCACCGACGCCAGCAGCGAGCTTTCCAGTGCCACGCCCAGGCCCAGCGCGGCGGTTTCCAGCGACATGTACGACCGGTCGAACGAAAAGTCGAACGTCTTGCGCGCGGCCGGTACGCCAAAGCGCGCGAACCATTGCTGCCAGCGCACCAGCGGCGTCTCGGAATGAATCAGCCTGTGATCGACCAGCGCAGCGGGGTCCTTTACCGGATGCCGCCGCAGATAGTCTGGCGACGCCAGCGGCAGGATGCGCTCATGGCGCAGCGTCTTCACCTCGGTATCGCGCCAGTGCGCATGGCCGTGCCGCACATCGATGTCGTAGAAGCCCGCAGTGAACGACACGTCCTCGTACGAGCACGACAGGTTCAGCTGGATATCGCCGTTGTCGGCCTGGAACGACGCCAGCCTCGGCAGCAACCACATCAGTCCGAAGCTGGGGCTGGTATGCACGCGCAGGATGTCGATGGCCGATGGCGTGGCGGCGCGCTCGGTGGCGCGGTTCAGTTCGGCGATGACGCCGGTGACGTCACGCAGGTATTGCTCGCCCACCGGCGTCAGCACCAGCCCGCGGCCCTGGCGGAAGAACAGCGCCTGCCCGATGACATCCTCAAGATTGCCAAGCTGGTGGCTCACGGCGGAAGCGGTGAGCCCCAGCTCTTCGGCGGCCTTGCCCACGCTCTTGTTGCGGGCGACGCTTTCGAAGGCCACGATCGCCTTCATGGGCGGAATGCGCATCTGGTTGCACCGGGGGGTAGGAAGTGGGGGCCCCTATTATGCCAACCGCCACGCCCGCCACGGCAGCCCGGTTTCCAGCCGTGGCCACGTCTGCGCCATCAGCCATTGGTATGGGAAGACACGCCGCATTGCCAGCTTGCCGCTGTGCGGCGATGCGCGTAGTGTGCGGTATCGCGTACATCTGCCACGTGGCAGGTACCGGAACCAATCACAGGGAGAACCTAGATGGAAATGCGCCTGCCCCGCGCCCGCCGCTCGTTTGCCAAGCCGCTTGCCTCGCTTTCTGCCGCGCTGTCCGTGGCGCTGTCCGTGGCGCCACTGGCCGCCACGCTGACTGTGCAGCCGTTCCTGGCCGGCACGGCCCACGCCGCCCCGCCCGCGCAGCAGAAGACGCAGGTTCCCGGCTACTACCGCATGATGGTGGGCAAGCTGGAAGTCACCGCGCTCTACGACGGCTACATCGACATCGATACCAAGCTGCTCAAGTACACCAGCGCCCGCGAGGTGCAGGGCCTGCTGGCGCGCATGTTCGTGGCCTCCACGCCGGGCGTGCAGACCGCGGTCAACGCCTACCTCGTCAACACGGGCGAGCATCTGGTGCTGGTGGATACCGGTGCGGCCTCGTGCTTCGGCCCCACGCTGGGCGGCATCCTGCAGAACCTGCGCGCATCGGGCTACACGCCCGAGCAAGTGGACACCGTGCTGCTGACGCACCTGCATGGCGACCACGCCTGCGGCCTGACCGCCGATGGCAAGGCTGTATTTCCCAATGCCACAGTCTACGCCGACAAGGCCGATGCCGACTACTGGCTGAGCGAATCGGAGGCGGCTGCCGCGCCCGAGGGCGGCCGCGCGTTCTTCACGATGTCGCGCAATGCCGTGGCGCCGTACCAGGCCAGCAACCACTTCCGCACCTTCAATGCCGCCGCCGGCGAAGCGCCGATTCCGGGCGTGCGCCCGGTGCCCACGCGCGGCCACACGCCGGGCCACACCAGCTACCTGTTCACGTCCGGCAACGAGCGCCTGCTGCTGTGGGGCGACATCGTGCACAGCCACGCCACGCAGTTCCGCCGCCCCAACATCGCCATCGAGTTCGACGTGGACAGCCGCCAGGCCGTGGCCACGCGCAAGCGGGTGCTGGAAGATGCCGCCAAGGGCAAGCTGTGGGTAGGCGGGGCGCACCTGCCGTTCCCGGGGCTGGGCCATGTCCGGCGCGACCATGCCGGCTATGCGTGGGTGCCGGTGGAGTTCGGGCCGATCCGCAGCGATCGCTGACCGGCGCGCGGCCCCGCCCGGGGCCGCCAATGTCCGCCCGACACCCGCTGACGGCGGCGCGCCGGCGTGCGAACATGGCGTCTTTGTGACGCCGTTCGCCCGCCGATGATTACCCGCCCGCCGCTTCACTGGTTCCGCATGCTGTTCGTACTGCGCGGCTCCGTCCTGACCCGGATTGCCCCGCAGCTGGTCACCATCACGCTGTTCGCGGCCGTCATCACGTTCTTTCACGGCCGCATTGGCGAGTGGAAGGTGTCGCTGAACTTCGTGCCGTTCTCGCTGATCGGCCTGACGCTGGCGATCTTCCTCGGCTTTCGCAACAGCACCAGCTACGCGCGGTTCTGGGAGGGGCGCACGCTGTGGGGCAGCGTGCTCAACGAATCGCGCTCACTGACGCGCCAGGCGCTGACGCTGACCGCCAACCCCGCCGATGCGCGCCGGCTGGTCTACCGGCTGTGCGCGTTCGTGCATGCGCTGCGCCACCAGTTGCGCGGCACCGATGCCTGGCCCGACGTGGCGCCGTTCCTCGACGACGCCGATGCGGCACGCCTGAAGGCCGCCCGCTTCAAGCCCGCCATTGCGCTGCTGATGGCCGGCGAATGGGTCGGCGAGCGGCTCCGCGCCGGACAGCTCGCCCCCGCGCTCGCGCAGCCCATGGAAATGTCGCTGAACCAGCTCAGCGTTGCGCTGGGCGGCTGCGAACGGCTGGCAGGCACGCCGATTCCGTTCACCTATTCGGTCATCATCCACCGCTGCATCTACCTGTACTGCGTGCTGCTGCCGTTCGGGCTGCTCGACTCGATCGGCCTCACCACACCCGTCATCGTCTGCTTCATCGCCTACACGTTCTTTGCGCTCGAAGCGCTGAGCGCCGAGATCGAGGAGCCGTTCGGCGAGGAACCGAACGACCTGGCGCTGACGGCCATGTCTTACATGATCGAGTCCACCGTGCTCGAGATGATTGGCGAGGCGCCGCGCAGCGCCGCGCCGGTGGCGCAAGACTTCATCCAGACCTGAAGCCGCCGGGTTAGTGTGGGCTAACGCGGGTTAGCGGCGGTTAGCGCAGCCGGCGGCCCCAGGCGAGTTCGACGAACACCGCGCACAGCGCTTCCATGCCGGCCTGGTCGGCCGCGTCGAAGCGCGCCTCGCGCGGGCTGTCGACGTCCCAGACGCCAATCAGCGTGCCATCCGGCGCCACCAGCGGCACGACGATCTCGGAGCGCGACGCGGCGTCGCAGGCGATATGGCCCGGAAACGCGTGCACGTCACGCACCAGCTGCGTGGCGCGCGTTTGCGCTGCCGTGCCGCACACGCCACGCCCGATGGCGATGCGCACGCACGCCGGCTTGCCCTGGAACGGCCCCACCACCAGCTCGGTGCCGTCGAAGAAATAGAAGCCGGCCCAGTTCAGGTCGGCCAGCGAGTGATAGACCAGCGCCGAGAAATTGGCCGCGTTGGCCGTCAGGTCGCGCTCGTCGGCCAGCAGCCCGCGCGCCATCTCCACGAGGGTGGCGTATTGCTCTGGCTTTGGCGCTTGGGAAAGATCGTCGGAGAGGTGGAACATCGTGAGTACATCCTGGCTGCAAGGTGTGCCCGATGATACCGCCGCGACGCGGCCCGCGCCGGCGCCCCTGCGCGCGGCAGGGGCAAGGCGCGGCTGGCACCGCAACGTCGTCACGCCGGCCGCTTCACGGCCCTGACCTTGCCGCTGTCGCCCCCGCCGCAATAGAAGCGGTCAGCGCCGTCCCACTCCAGGCCCGACACGCCCACGCCGCGCGGCATCTCTATCGCTTCCAGCACCTTGCCAGACTGCGGATCGATGCGGCGCAACTCGCTCTGGTCGTCTTCCCAGGTGCCGTGCCAGAGCTGGTTGTCCACCCACGTCACGCCGGTAACGAAGCGGCTGGACTCGATGGTGCGTCGGATCGCGCCGGTCTCCGGATCGATCTCGTGAATCTTGCGGTCGCGATACTGCCCCACCCAGAGCGACCCTTCGGCCCAGGCGAGCCCGGAATCGTTGCCGTCGCCCGGCGCCGGGATGGTGGTCACGACGGCACCGGAGGCCGGATCGATCTTCTGGATGCGGCGCTCGGCAATCTGGTACAGATAGCGGCCGTCGAAGGCCGTGCCGGCATGGGCCGGCGCGCTGATCTCGCGCCCCGGCTTGCCGCTGGCCGGATCGAGCGCCAGGATCTTGTCGCCCACGGCAAACCAGACCTGCGTGCCGTCCCACGTCAGGCCGTGCACATGCGTGACACCCGGAAAGGGGCCGTATTCCTGAACGACGTCTGCTGTTGTCCGCTTCATGATGGATTCCTTTTTCAACACGGTGTGTGTGAAAACCATGCTACGCGCCCGGCAGCGGCGCCGGGAGTAACAAGGCCGTCGCGAAACCGCCGACCGGAGGCGTCATCCATCGTCGTGCGCGGCCCTGCCCGACCGGCTGCACCTGGCCACCAGCCGCCAGCGCATCGAGCGCACGCTGGACGGTGCGCTGGCTGGTGCCCAGCGCCAGGGCCAGCGCGGAACTCGACCACGACTGTCCGTCGGCCAGGCAGGCCAGCACCGGCGCATGGGCCAGTTCCACCGGATGGACGATGACTGCCACGTCCTGACCCGCATGCGGCACCAGCATGAAGCCGTGCGGCGTGGCGCGAATACCCGCGAGCCTGCCCAGCGCCTGGCGCAGCCGGCCGATCTCCACGCGCAGCCGCGCGCGGTGCGTGTCGTCGGCATGGCGCATGCGGAACGCGGTGGCAATCAACGTATCGCGCGGCACGTCGTGCGGCCACGCCTGCGCCAGCGCCCGGGCCAGCACGAACAGGATGGGCCGCCGCGCCAGCGCCACCACGGCATCGCGATGGCGCACGGTCATGCGGCAGGCATCCACCACCAGCGCGGGCGAGGCAAACAGCGCCTCCACGTCGGCGAGCCGCAGCATCCGTTCGGCCTCGCGCGACACCAGCCGCGCGACCGGTGCGCGCAGCGTCTCCACGGCCTGCGCCACTTCCGCCATCAACGCCGGAATGCCGGCCTGCCGCGCGGCGGCATCGGCACGACGCAACGCCGCCTCTGCCGCCTGCGCCTGTACGCGGCGCATGGCGATGCCCGCCGACACCAGCGCGTGGGCCGCCGCCAGCGCTGGCGGCAAGGGGGAGGGGTCGATGCCGGCCAACGCGCGCTCGGCGTCGTCGAGTTGTCCGGTCAGTACGTGATGGCGCGCAATCAGGTAGCGCGCGTGGGCGGCGTTGACAAGATCGCCATGGCTGGCCAGCACATGCTGCGCCGCATCGAGCGCCGCGGCGGGCCAGCCCAGGTCGCGCGACACCAGCGCGATCTCGGCTTCCGCCACCTGGCAGCGGGCCCGCGCGATGCTGGCCCGCGGCCCGAACGCGCGCGCCGCCTGGCGCACCAGCGTCCGCGCGCGCGTGAAGTCGCCCAACTGGGCCATGGCGATGCCGCGCAGGGCAAGCGCGGGGGCATCGTCGCGCAACGCCACGCGGTTCAGCGCGCCAAGCGGGTCGCCGCCCGCCAGTGCGCGGGCCGCCGCCGTGATGATCGAATCCATTGGCATCCCGTCACAGGTGTCAGGCCCCAGGTCCGGAGTCGGCGCCTAATCTAGCACATGGATCGACCAGGCCGAGGCCACGGCCACGGCCACGGCATGACGCCGGCGGTGCTATCGTTCGGCGTGTTCCCCGCCCCGGCGCCCCCATGTCCGACCGCACCCTGCCGCTCGCCACGCCACTCTGGCTCCGCATCGCGCCCGCGCTGTTCCTGCTGCTGTGGTCGAGCGGCTTTGTGTTTCTCAAGCTCGGCCTGCAATACGCCGATCCGCTGACGTTCCTGGCGTTGCGCTACGCCTGCGTGGTGGCGCTGCTGATCGGCCCCTGCCTTTGGCTGCGCCCGGCGCTGCCGCGCGGCGTGGCGCCGTGGCTGCATCTGGCGATGATCGGGCTGCTGATCCAGGCCGGCTATTTCGCGTTCACCTACCTGAGCCTGAAGGCCGGCATGTCGGCCGGCGCGCTGGCGCTGGTCACCTCGCAGCAGCCCATCCTGGTGGGCCTGCTGGCACCGCTGATCGCCGGGGAACGCGTCGACGGCACGCGCTGGGCCGGGCTGGCGCTGGGCGTCACCGGCGCGGCGCTGGTCATCGTGGCCAAATCCTCGGTGGAAGTGAGTTCGACGGCGGCGCTGGGCTTCGGCGTGCTGGCGCTGCTGGCCATGACCGCCGGCACGCTGTACGAGAAGCGCTTCGGCGCACCCGTGCATCCTGTACTGGCCAATACCGTGCAGTATGGCGTGGCGCTACTCGTCACGGCGCCGCTGGCGGTGGCACTGGAGCCGATGCACGTGCAATGGACGCCCGGCCTGTTCGGATCGCTGGCCTACCTGGTGCTGTGCAACTCGCTGGTGGCCATCTCTCTGCTGCTGGCGATGGTGCGGCACAGCGAGGCGTCGCGTGTGTCGGCGCTGTTCTTCCTGGTGCCACCGGCAACCGCCGTCATCGCCTGGCTGGTACTGGGCGAATCGATTCCGCTGATGGCATGGCCCGGCATGGCCATCGCCGCCGCCGGGCTGTATCTGGTGCTGCGCAAGCGCTAGGGGCCATGCCACCATGGCGGCCCTGGATAAAGCCTGCCTTGGCAGCATCTTTCTTGACGGAATGCGACTTCGTTTGCGAGGCCGATGATCTAAGCTGACGCGTCTTGCCGCGCTGCGGGGCCCCGCACCCGGCGCAACGCCTCGCCATACTCATCCCGTGACCTACAACCCCACACCAAGTATCCGGCTCGACCACCGCCCGGAACACCTTGCCGACTGGAAAATGGCCTTGCCCGGCCAGTGGTTCATCGGCATCGTCGACACCGCCACGCTGCAGATTCTGCTCGCGCCCGTCAACGTCTTCGAGGGCACCGCCGGCAAACTGAACCAGGACACGCTGAACAACACCAACATGCGGGCCATCAACCGTTACGCGTCGGGCGCGCCCGGTGCGCGGCTGGGCCGCATGCAGGACTTTGCCACCTTCGCCGGCCATAACTGGCTCGCATCGCGCCCGATTGGACAAACCCACCACGCGTGCACGGCGCTGCATTACCAGTGCGATCCCGACGATTGCCTGGGCTTCACCTTGATCAAGCTCGCGCCGGGCTTTGCGCAGATCAAGTTCGCTTCGGCCAGCATGAACACCAAGCCTGGCTATGTGGTGCACCACAGCTTCTCGCGCGGGACCGTATCGGGCCACAGGTATGAGCCCGGCACACCGCAGATGCCACCGCATTGGGCACATGCGCTGGCGACGTATCTGCGCGGCGCGCCCTTCCACATTCCGCACCTGGCCATGTCGAACGATTAGCCGGGCGAATCGGACGCGCCACCGGCTGCGTCAGCCGCCGCGTGCCATGCGGGCGAGGTCAACCAGGCGGTCGTACTCGGCAGCGGAGAGCAGGCCCAGTTGCACTGCCGCCTCGCGGGGCGAGATGCCGTGTTCGCGGGCATGCCGTGTGATGGCCGCGGCCTTGTCATAGCCCAGCACCGGATTCAGCGCCGTCGCTGCCAGCAACGGACTGTCGAGATTGCGCGCCAGCTGCGCAAGGTTCGGCTGCAGGTGTGGAATCACGCGTCGCGCCACCACATTCGCGCTGTCGGCCAGCAGCCGGATCGACTGCAGCACGTTGTGGATCAGCACCGGCTTGGCCACGTTCAGCTCGAAGTTGCCCGAGGCACCGGCCAGCGTCACGGCCACATGGTTGCCGGCCACCTGCATGCCGGCCTGCACCATCGCCTCGGCGATGGTCGGATTGCGCTTGCCGGGCATGATCGACGACGTCAGACCGTCTTCGGGCATCACCAGTTCGCCCAGGCCGCAGTGCGGGCCCGAGCTCATCCAGCGCAGGTCGTTGGCGATCTTGATGAATGACGCAGCTATCACGTTCAGCATGCCGGACAGTTCGAGCAGCGCATCGTGCGCGGCCATGCCCTCCACCTTGCATGGGCTGGGCTGGAACGCGAAGCCGCTGAGCTGGCTCACCTCGGCGCAGTACGCATCGGCAAAACCCGCCGGGGCGTTGAGCCCCGTACCGGCCGCGGTGCCCCCTTGCGGCAGTAGCAGCAGGCGCGGCAGCACGGCGTCGAGCCGCGCCAGGGCATGGGTGGTCTGCAGCGTGAAGCCGTCGAAGGCCTGACCCAGCCGCATGGGCACGGCATCCATCAGGTGGGTGCGCGCCAGTTTCAGGATGTTGGCGAAAGCCGTGGCCCGTTCCTGCAAGCTGTCGCGCAGCGCGGTGAGCGCCGGGCGCAGCCGTGCCTCCAGTTCCAGCACGGCTGTGATGTGCATGACCGACGGGAAGCTGTCGTTCGACGATTGCGACGCGTTGACGTGGTCGTTCGGGTGCACCGGCTGGCGCGTGCCCAACGGCTGGCCCAGCCGCGCATTCGCGCGGTTGGCGATCACCTCGTTGGCATTCATGTTGGTCTGCGTGCCCGAGCCGGTCTGCCAGACCGTGAGCGGGAAGTGCGCGTCGAACACGCCATCGCGCACCTCGGCGGCGGCGGCGGCGATGGCCTGCGCTATGTCGGGCGCCAGCACGCCACAGCGCAGGTTTGCGCGCGCGGCGGCCAGCTTGTGCAGCCCGAAGGCGTGGATCAGCGCCGCCGGAAAGCGTTCGTCGCCGATCTCGAACACGGCCAGCGCGCGCTGGGTCTGCGCGCCCCAGTAGCAATCCGCCGGAATACTGACCGGCCCGAACGCGTCCTGCTCCACCCTGTATTCGCCCATGACTCAGTCCAGCGAGATATTGGCCTTGGCAGCCAGTTGCTTCCAGCGCGCCACTTCCGAAGCCGTATGCTTGCCCAGCGCGCTGGCGGTGTATTGCTCGGGCGGCAGCATCTGGATGGCCTGCGCGGTCAGGCGCGCCGTGAAGGCCTTGTCGGCCATCACCTTCAGGTAAGCCTGCTGTACCTTCTCGACCGCTGCCGGCGGCGTACCCTTCGGCGCGTAGATGCCATACCAGGTGGCGGCCTCGAAGCCTGGCACCACGGTCTCGGCCAGCGTAGGCACGTCCTTGAGCTGCGGCACGCGCACTGCCGACGTCACGGCCAGCGGCCTCACCTTCGCTTCGGTGATCTGCGGCAGCGCCGTGTTGGTCTGGTCGAACATGCCGTCCACCTGGCCACCAATCACGTCGATCAGGGCCGGGCCGGCGCCCTTGTACGGCACCAGCGACACCTTGATGCCGGCGGACGCGGCAAACATCGCCGCCACCAGATGCGAAGTGGAACCCATGCCCGCATTGCTGAGGTTCAGCTTGCCGGGATGCTTCTTGCCGTAGTCCACGAACTCGCGCACGTCGCGGGCCGGATGGTCCTTGCGCACCATCAGCACCATCGGGGTGTCCGGAAAGCGGAACACCGGCGCGAAGTCATTGACCGGGTCGTAGGCCAGCTTCTTGTACAGCGCGGGCGCGGCGCCCATGTAGCCCATATGGCCCACCAGCATCGTGTAGCCGTCGGGCTGCGCACGGGCCGCCTTGGCTGCGCCGATCGTGCCGCCGGCACCGGGCGAGTTGTCGATGACGATGGACTGTCCCACTTCGCGCGACACGCGCTCGGCGATGGTGCGGGCCAGCGCATCGGTAGGCCCACCGGCCGCGAACGGCACGATCCAGGTGATGGGGCGGGACGGGTAGTTCTGGGCGTGGGCCGACGTGGCCAGCAGCGCAGCCAGCGCGGCAGCAAGGATGGGTTTCATGGTTGTCTCCGGGTTGGTTTTGGTATTGGTTTTGGTTTTGGTTTTGGTTTGGCGTGATGGGTGATGGATGGGATTGCCCTCTCCCCCGCCCCTCTCCCGCTTGCGGGAGAGGGGAGCAAACCGACACCGGCTCGAAACGCCCGTGGTGTTCTCCCCTCTCCCGCCCTGCGGGAGAGGGGCCGGGGGAGAGGGCACGGCCAGTCAGGTTGCCGACGCGCGCAGCTTCATCGGCTCGTCCGCTTGCACGGCGGGGTTGTCGGCTGCGTCGTCTTCCAGCGCCTGGCCCGGATAGCGCTCCGGATACAGATGCCGCTGCGCGGTTTCCGCGTCGAACGTGCCCGACCACTTCGCCACCACCACGGTGGCCACGCTGTTGCCGATGGTGTTGCAGGTAGAAATCGCCATCGACAGGAAGCGGTACACGCCAAAGATCACGGCCAGCCCTTCCACCGGCAGCAGCCCGGTGGACGTCACCGTGGCGGCGAACACCACGAACGATCCGCCCGACACCGTGGCGGCGCCCTTCGACGTCAGCAGCATCAGCACCAGGATGCCGAGCTGGTGGTCCAGCGTCAGCGGCACGCCATAGGCATGCGAGATGAACATCACGCCCATCGCCATGAAGATCGAGGTGCCGTCGAGGTTGAACGCATAGCCGGTTGGCAGCACCAGGCCCACGGTCTGCTTGGCGCAGCCCAGGCGCTGCAGCTTGATCAGCAGGCGCGGCAGCGCGCTTTCGGAGGACGCCGTGCCCAGCACGATCAGGATCTCGTCGCGGATGTAGCGCAGGAAGCGCCACAGGCTGAAGCCCGCCAGCCGGGCCACCAGGCCCAGCACCACCGCGACGAACAGCACCACCACCGCATAGAAGCTCAGCACCAGCTGCGCCAGCGCGATCAGCACCGCGGAGCCGTTGCTGCCCACCGAGTAGGCCACCGCGCCAAACGTGCCGATCGGCGCCAGCTTCATCACGAGGTTGATGAACGAGAACAGCACCTCGGAGATCATGTCCAGGCCGGCGTTGACCTTCTCGCGACGCCCTTCCGGAATGGCCAGGATGCCGATGCCGATCATCACGGCCAGCACCACCACCTGCAGCAGCTCGCCCTTGGCAAACGCGCCGACGAAGTTGTCCGGCACGATATGCATCATGAATTCCAGGAAGCCTTGCGGCGCGGCTGCCTTGGCCGCCGGTGCGGCCGCGCTGCCGGTGACATGGCTCATGCCCTTGCCGATCTGCAGCAGGTTGCCGGCGAACATGCCCACCACCAGCGCGATGGTAGAGATGACCTCGAAATACACGATCGAGCGCCAGCCGACGCGTCCCGCACTCTTCACGTCACCCGCCGAGGCAATGCCGTGCACGATGGTCAGGAACACCAGCGGTGCCACGCCGGCCTTGATCAGCGACAGGAACATGTCGCCCAGCAGCTTCAGCTTGCCGGCGAACTGCGGCAGCGCGAACCCGACGACGATGCCGAGGATCAGCGCCACCAGCACCTGCATGCCGAGCTTGCGGTACCAGGGCAGGCGCTTCAGTGCCGGCGGTGCGGCGGGCGTTTCCGTGGATGTGTGTTGCATGGTGTCTTCCTCCAGCCGGGCCGTGCGGCCTCAGGCAACTTCCTTTGACAAGGCGATGGCGCGGTCCACCATCCGCGGCGCCAGGCCGAGATAGTTGGCCGGGTCCACCATCTGCTCGATGGCGGCGCGGTCGAAATGCCGCGTGACTTCCGGCAGCGCCAGCAGCGCTTCGGCCAGCGTACCGCCGGCCTCGTTCACGGTGCGGCAGGCGTCGTAGACCACGTCATGCGCCTGCTGGCGGCCGATATGCGGCGCCATGCGCATCATCACGGCCTCGGCCACGATCAGGCCCTTCGAGATGCCCAGGTTGTGGGCCATGCGATCGGTGTCCACGATCAGCCCGCCCAGCGCGAACTTCGCCTGGTGCAGCGCGCCGGACGTCAGGATGAAACTCTCGGGAATGGCGATCCACTCGGCGTGCCACGGGCCGGTGGCGCGTTCGAAGTCCTGCACCATCGCGTCTACCATCAGCCCGGCATGCTGGCGCACGGCCTTGGATGCGGCCAGCATCAGCTCGCTCGAAATCGGGTTGCGCTTCTGCGGCATGGTGCTGCTGGCGCCGCGGCCCTTCACGAACGGCTCGTACACCTCGGCGAATTCGGTCGACGCCATGATCATGATGTCGAGCGCGATCTTGCCCAGCGAACCCGTGACCAGCGCCAGCAGGTTCACCGCCTCGGCAAAGCCGTCGCGCGCCACGTGCCAGGTGGTGGGCGGCACGCCCAGGCCCAGTTCGTCGGCAAGGGCGCGCTGTACGTCGAAGCCCTTGTCGCCGAGCGAGGCCAGCGTGCCCGCCGCGCCGGCGAACTCCACCACGGCCACGCGCGGGCGCAGCTCGGCCAGGCGTTGCTGGTGGCGATCGAACATCGCCAGCCAGATCGCGGTCTTGTAGCCGAACGTGACGGGCAGCGCCTGCTGCAGATGGGTGCGGCCGGCCATCGGCGTGTCGCGGTACTTGAGGCTGAGGTCGGCCAGGATGCCGCGCAGCTCGCGGATGTCGGCGTCGATACTGTCCAGCGCGTCGCGCACCTGCAGCGCCACGGCGGTGTCCATGATGTCCTGCGTGGTGGCGCCCCAATGCACGTAGCGCCCGGCTTCGCCGCACATCGCCACCAGCTGGTGCACCAGCGGCAGGATGGGATAGCCAACGATGTCGGTCTCCTCGCGCATGTGGTCGAAGTCGATCCGCTCGATCTTCGACGCGCTGGCAATGGCCTCGGCCGCTTCGGCCGGAATCACCCCCACGCGGGCTTCGGCGCGGGCCAGGGCCACTTCGACATCGATATAGCGCTGGACCAGCGCGCCGTCCGAAAAGATCTGCCGCATCTTCTTCGTGCCGAATGCGTCGCGGAACAATGCGGAGTCGACCACAGTGGAAGCGGCCGGGATGGCAGCGGCGGAGATGGAAGCGGCGGAGATGGAAGTCGGGGTCATGGTGCGCTCAAGCCTTAATATGTTCGAACATATCGAGCATTAAATATGTTCGAACATATTTGCGAAATGAGGGTTAACCCCTGACGATTGTCATCAGGGGACCGCCGCCGTAACATGTCCGAACATATTTAGAAATGAGCGCTATCCGCAACATGGCCGCCAGCCGTGGCGCGCGCACGCCGTATGAGCCGATCACATTCCGCTGAAATTACCCGCCAGTTGCTGGACGGGATCACGACTGGCCGCTACCCGGTGGGGGCGCTGCTGCCCACCGAGTTCGAGCTGTGCGAGCAGTTCCAGGCCAGCCGCTACACCATTCGCGCCGTGCTGCAGGCGTTGCAGGACCAGGGGCTGGTGTCGCGGCGCAAGAACGTGGGCACGCGGGTGGAGTCTTCCCGCCCGCGCACGGCGTTCCGTCCGACGCTGGCGTCGGTGGAAGACCTGATGCAGTTCAGCGAGGAACACCGGCGCGTGGTGCAGGCGGTGGAGGCCGTGCCGGTCACGGGCGACGTGGCGCAAGACATCGGCTGCGTGGCGGGCACGCAGCGGCTGCGCATTTCCAGCGTGCGGATGCGCGATGCGGCCAGCACCACGCCCATTGCCTGGACCGACATCTATATCGACCCGGTCTACACCGACATCGGCCGGGCCGTGTATGCCTCGCCCAACGAGCTGGTCAGCACGTTGCTGGAGACCCGCCACGGCAAGCACATCGCGGAAATCGAGCAGGAGGTGAGCGCCGCCACGCTGGCCGATGCGCGTATCGCCAGCGCGCTGGGGCTGGAACCGGGCGCCTCGGTGCTGAAGATTGTGCGGCGCTATATCGACGATGCGGACGAGACGGTGGAGGTTTCCGTGACCGTGCACCCGGCCGACGGCTTCGCGGTGTCGATGCGGCTGAAACGTTCGACGGGCTGAGCGCCGGGCGGACACAAAAAAGGCGGGCCACGCAGGGCCCGCCCGGTTTGCGATGCGGAACTCAGCGTGTGCTGCCGCTGCTGGTGGCGGCACCGCTGCCACTGGTGCTGCCGCTGGTATTGCCGCTCGGCGCGCTGCCGTAGCGGCCGCTGCTGCTGCGGCTGGAGTCCGTCGGTGTCACGCTGCCCGAGCCGGCCATGGAACCGGAGCCGGTGCCACTGCCTGCCGCCGTGCAGCCGCCGAGCATGGCCATTACCAGTGCGAGGGCTGCGGCTGTTGTTGCTGTCTTGGTCATTTTTTCCTCCATCAACAATCAAAACCACCCCTCGATCTCGGGCGGAAGCACAAGGGGACTGCGCAGGCATCCACGCAATCCCCGTTCCACGTGATGGAAGCGTAGACGGCGATACATTTGCGAATCTTGCCTACAGAAATGGACATGCCAACAGGCAGGTACTACGCGCGTTTGTAAGGCTTGCCGGGGCCGCGTGTGCGCATTAGCCGCTTACTTCAGTTTGCGTTTGATCCATCGCAAATCGCATCGGAATTTGGCCAGACCCGGCCGTCGAACGTCCTACCATCGATGACGTGGCGTCACCTCGCACGCTCACGCAATCCACATGGCCAAGAAATTCCCGATCCATCCCAGGCACCCCGAACGCATCTGCTGGGGCTGCGACAAATACTGCGCCGTCGGTGCCATGGGCTGCGGCAACGGCTCCAGCCGCACCCAGCATCCGATGGAACTGCTCGGCGACGACTGGTACGCGCACGGCGACTGGGGCATCGAGGTGGATACCACCCCTGTGCCCGAGCCCAACCCTTAGCGCGCCAGCGCCGACGCCCGCCTACCCTTCACGCTTCAGATAGCCCTCGGCCAGCGCCACCCAGCACTGCGCGCCGAGCGGGATCAGCGCATCGTTGAAGTCATAGCCGTCGTTGTGCACCGAGCAGCCGACCCACTGGCCCGTGCCATTGCCAAGCACGAAGTAGCAGCCCGGCACCCGCTCCAGCATCCACGCAAAATCCTCGCTGCCCATCTGCGTGGACGGCGGCACCTGAATGACCTTGTCCGCACCCAGCACGCTCGCCACGGCCGCGTGCGCGATCTCCGCTTCCGCCGGCGTGTTGCAGACGGCCGGCACCAGGTGCTGGTAGTCGATCTCGGCCGTCACGCCGCACGACGCAGCCTGGTGCGTGATCACCTCGCGGATGCGTGCCTCCAGCAACGCGCGCACCTCGGGCTTGGTAGCGCGCACGCTCAGCTTCAGCGTGGCGGTCTCGGGAATGATGTTGTACGTGGTGCCGGCCTCGATCTGGCCCACGCTGATCACGCCGGCGTCCACTGGCGACACGTTGCGCGAAACGATGCCCTGCAGCGCCACCACCGCATGGGCCAGCGCCAGCGTCGGGTCCACCGCGCGATGCGGCATGGCGCCGTGGCCGCCCTTGCCGCGGAACGTCACGGTCACGCGGTCTGACGAGCCGCCCTGCGGCCCAGGCTGCACCACGGCCATGCCCACCGGCAGCCCCGGCGCGTTGTGGTAGGCGTAGATGGCATCGCACGGAAAGCGTTCGAACAGGCCGTCTTCCATCATGGCCAGGGCGCCAGTCATGCCTTCCTCGTCCGGCTGGAAGATCAGGTTCAGCGTGCCGTGGAAGCGGCGCGTGGCGGCCAGGTATTCGGCGGCCGCCAGCAGCGTGGCGGTGTGGCCGTCGTGCCCGCACGCGTGCATGCGGCCCGGCACCTGGCTCTGGTATGGCAGGCCGGTGCGCTCCTGCAGCGGCAGCGCGTCCATGTCGGCACGGATGCCGATGCGGCGCGCACCGTCGCCAACCTTCAGCTGCGCAACGATGCCGTGGCCGCCGATACCGGTGTGCACGTCATAGCCCCATTCGCGCAGCAGGCCGGCCACCATGCCGGCGGTGCGCGGCACGTCGGCGCCCAGTTCGGGATGCGCGTGAATGCGCTGGCGCAGTGCGGCAAAGCGCGTGGCGGAGGCGGCCAGCGCGGCGCTGGCGGGATGTGGCAGGTTCGTGGTCATGGGTGCGGGGAGCGAGTGCGAGATTGGGAGCGATAGCGGAGTCATTCACGACCGGGATGGCTGGGATACAGCAGCAGTGCGATAAAGCTGAGCAGCGACGCGCAGAACAGATAGCCGGCCGGCGCCATGCGGCTGCCCGTGGTGGCAATCAGCCACGTCACGATCAGCGGCGCGAAGCCGCCGAACACGGTAACGCCCACGCTGTACATGATCGACATGCCCGTGGCGCGATGGTGACGCGGCAGCGCCTCCATCATCATGGCCGCGCCGGCGCCGCTGCCCACCGAACCGATGGTGACCGACAGCGCAATGCAGCACAGCGTGATCGGCAGACCCGGCCCCGACGACAGGAACGCGAAGTTGGGCAGCAGCACGCACAGCGAGGCGATGCTGTTGACGATCAGCAGCGTCTTGCGGCGCTTGAGCCGGTCTGCAAGGTGCCCGAACAGCGGCGCCATCACCAGCATCGTCGCGCCCGCCACGCAGGCGGCCAGGAACGCGGTGACCTGCGGCATGTGCACCGTGTTCACCAGGTACGTCGGCATGTAGAACACCATGATGTACATCGACGACGTGGAGCTGGTCATCAGGAATACGCCAAGCACCAGCGTACGGCCATGCTCGCGCACCACGGCGCGCAGGCCGGCGTGCTCGCGGCGCTCGGTATGCGTTTCTTCCAGATGGCGACGGATGTAGATGCCCACCGGCGCGATCAGCAGCCCGATCACGAACGGCACGCGCCAGCCCCATGACTGCAGCGCCTCGTGGCTCAGCAGCGCAGACACCGCGGCACCGGTCAGCGCGCCGAGCAACGCCGCCGCGCCCTGCGTGGCGGCCTGCCAGCTCACCAGGAAGCAGCGCCGGCCCTGCGTGGCCGATTCCATCAGCAGCGCCGATGCCGCGCCCACCTCGCCGCCTGCCGACACGCCTTGCAGCAGCCGGCCCAGCACCACCAGCACCGTGGCCGTCACGCCGATGCTGGCATAAGACGGCGTGAATGCGATCAGCGCCGTGCCCACCGTCATCAGGCCGATGGTGAGCGTGAGCGCCGCCTTGCGTCCGCGCCGGTCGGCCATGCTGCCGATCAGCACGGCGCCCAGCGGGCGCATCACAAAGCCCGCGCCGAACGTGGCGAACGACAGCAGCAGCGACGCCAGCGGGCTGCTGGTGGGAAAGAACAGCCGGCCGATGGTGGCGGCAAAGAAGCTGTAGACCGTGAAATCGTAGATCTCGAGACCGTTGCCGATCGCGGCGGCCATGACGGCCCGGGGCCGCGCAGGGCTGGCCGCGGGCGTGACAACGTCTGCTGCGGCAGGGCTGCCCAGCGGAAGACTGGCTTCGTTCATGAAACTCCTCGTGGTGGCGCGTCCGGGCAGTCGCCGGTGCGCTGCCACTTGTTGTCGTCTTGTGCTGGACCGGACGATCTTAGGAGCCACCTACCCACAAAGCACGCCGCTTTTTTTCATGGGTATGAACGTTGGTAATCACGCCGCCACCGGCGAGGGCCGCTCAGGTGGCGGGAAAGTCGGCGCGCAGCGCGGCCAGCAGCGCATCGTGCAGGCGCGACGCCGCCAGCGTCAGCGTGTGGCGGTCACGCGAGACCAGCGAGATGATGCGGTCTGGCACGGGCTCGGCGATCTCGATGAAATCCATGGTCTGCACCAGGAAGCGGCTATGGCGCGACTCTTCGGAGAGCAGCAGCAGCGCGTCGCCCAGGCGGCTCATTTCCAGCGCCAGCGTCATCGAGTTGCATTCCACCACGCGGGCTGGCAGGTCCAGCCCATTGGTGGCAAACAGCTGGTGAAACGGGGTATGTGGGTCGGCCAGCGGATCGAGCACCATCCAGTCGGCGTGCTGCAGGGCAGCCAGCGAGCGCGCCTTGCGCAGCGGATGGCCCTGGCGCCCGGCGATCAGCGTCGGCACGCGGCAGGCCTGGGTACAGTCGAGCGCGCGGTCCACCGGCTGCGCCTGCGAGGTCAGCGCAAAGTCGAGCGTGCCTTCGCGCACCTGCTCCAGCAACTGGGCCGGACGCATTTCGAGGATGCGCAGCCGCGCGTGCGGATAGTCGCGCCGGAACGCCGTGAGGCAGGCACCCACCGGCCGCAGCAGCGCGCTGACGGGCGTTACGCCCAGCACGATCTCGCTGACGATGGTGCCCTTCATGTCTTCGAGGTCTTGCCGGGCGCGGCGTACGTTCTCGCTGATCAGCCTGGCGTGGGTCACCAGGCGCTGCCCGTGGGCGGTCAGTTGCACGCCCTTGCTGGTGCGCACGAACAGCGTGGCGCCGACGCTGGCTTCGAGTTCCTTGATGGCCTTGCTCAGGGCCGGCTGGGTGACATGCAACAGGCGCGACGCCTCCTGGATGCTGCCCGTCTCTGAGACGGCGGCCAGCGCGCGCAACTGGTGGAGCTTCATGACGGGCTTCCCGGGAACACGCCGCGCCTGTGGCGGCGAAAAGCGGCCATTCTAGGCCGCCGCCCCGGCACCCCTCAATACGGGGCCATGGGGCCCCGCGCATCGATGGCGGGCGGGACAGCCCCGCAGAGGCCGGTCAGACGCCGGCCACGCCCGCCATCGGTCCATCAATAGCCGTAGTACGGCTGCGGCTGCGGGGCGTAGTACCGCACCGGGGCCGGACGGCCGCACGGCACGTAGGCGCCACGATACTCGTCATAGCAATAGCCAGGCGGCACGGCCGGCGCGGCGTAGCTCACCGGCTGCGGCGGCGCGTAGACCGGGGCTGGCGCGGCCACCACCGGCTGGCTGGCCACCAGGGCGCCCAGCGCCAGGCCCGCCACGGCGGCCACCGCAATCGCGGCGCCGGCCGAGGATCCGCCACCGCCACGGTGATAGTGATCGCGCGCCGAGGCCGTGCCGGCAACCAGCATGGTGGCACTCAGAACAGCAATACCGGTGTAACGAATCGACTTGCGCATCTTTTACTCCTTGCGGGCCCCAAATGGCCCTCTCCACGGCATGCATGATGGCGGGCCGACCATTACAGTGGGTTACGCCATCGTGAGCAGATGTAAATGCGAACTCCCGTCCGCACCCGCGGGCCGGCCTGCATCCGGGGAAACATCGCCGTTTCTTGAATCTGGCGTTACAACTTCGGCCGGCCGCCGCGGCATGTTGGCCAGTTGACAGCCCCTCGTGGCGTGCAAATACTCCACTTCGCAACGCCTCAGCGCCTGCGTGACCTGCCCCTGAAGCGGTGCTGGCAATGTCAATACAACTTCAACGAGGGACGTCCATGATCACAAGCCGCTTTCCCGTTCGCGCGCGCCATCTGCTGCTGGCTGGCGCCGTGGCCTTGCTGGGGGCCTGCGCCTCCACCGTGACCCAACCCCCGGTGCCGGCGGCGCCGGCCACCACGGCGACCCCCACGGCGACCACCCCCCCGGCCACGTCCACGGGCAAGACCGAGGTGCTCTGGCTGGGCCAGGCCGCGATGCGCATCACCACGCCGGGCGGCAAGGTCATCGTGGTCGACCCGTGGCTCACCCGCAATCCCAAGACACCGGCCGCGTTCAAGCAGCTCTCGGCGCTGGGCAAGGTGGACCTGATCCTGGTGACGCACGCCCATGGCGACCACCTGGGCGATGCGGCCGAACTGGCCAAGCTCAACAACGCGCCAATCTGGAACGCGGGCGGCCTTGGCCAGCAACTGATCACGCTTGGCATCGTGCCGGCCAACCTGGCGCAGCGCTTCGGCAAGAGCGGCACCATCACGCCGCTGGGCGCCAACGGCCCGAAGATCACGGCCGTGCATGCCGAGCATTCGTCGGAAATCGTCTGGAAGAACCCGGCCACGGGCAAGGATGAAACGCACTACGGCGGCGAGCCCGTGGGCTACATCATCGAGATGGAGAACGGTTTCAAGATCTGGCACATGGGCGACACCGGCCTCTATGGCGACATGATCATGGTGGCCGACCGCTACAAGCCTGACCTGGTGCTGATTCCGATCGGCGGACACTTCACGATGGGGCCGCAGGACGCCGCCATCGCGCTGCGCGACTTCATCAAGCCGAAGTACGCCATTCCCATGCACTACGGCACCAGCCCGATGCTGCGCGGCACGCCGGAGGAACTGAAGACGCAGATGGGCGCGTCGGCCACCACGGCCGTCATCGTGCCCGAGCCGGGCCAGAAGGTGGATTTCTGATCAGTTGGATGGGCGGCGGGCAGACGCGCCGCCACCCTGGAAAAAGAAAAACCCGCCGAGGCGGGTTTTTCTTTTCATGCGCAAGCCAAGGGGCGGCGTTGAACCCGCCGCCGCGCCGCACCCTGCCCGCTCATTACGGGCGGTTCACCGAGATGTCGTAGAACAGCGACGTTGCATCCAGGCTGATCACAACGCCCACCCCCGTGTTGCCGAGCAGCATGGCAATGCTTTCACGCGCCGTGCTGTCCTGCGACGCAGCGCGATAGCGCAAGCCGTTGGCAGGCGAATTCTGCTTCCAGCTGTCCTTGCGCACGGTCTGGCTGCCGGCTTCGGTACGATCACGCGTGTAAGTGCCCGCTTGCGCATCCACGGTCTTGATCTCCGTGGTGGCGATGGTGCCCTGGAAGCTGAGATTGCCGAAGAACGTGTAGTCCCAGAACGAGTTCCGGGTACCCACCACCGGGAGCGGACGCGCCACTTCCTTCGTGGCAATGACGATACCGTCCGCGTAGGCGATGACAGCGCTCACCTGGCCGTCCGTACCCTTGAACGCGGCAACGTACGAGCTGCCACCGGTATCGGTCATCAGGAAGCCGCCGGCCGAGTTGGCCGTCACCACGGGCAAATCGCTCACCGGCCAGTTCGTGCAGGTGTTCACGCCCGTGCAATCGGCGCCCGCCGTCAGCTTGCCGTCCGTGCCCAGCGTAAAGGTGACACGCGTAGGCTTGTAGGGCGCGGTGGCGTCATCACGCTCGAAACCCAGGGCGTTCCACTTGCCGGCCAGATCCGACAGCTCCAGCGATTGCATCGGCACCATCATGCTTGGCAGGCTCTGGGCGCTGGGGCTGTGCACCAGGGCAATCCCCGACGACGACACCGCCACATCGCTCAGCGTGCCGTTGGCGCTTACGGTGAAGCGGCAGTTCTGCTCCGGAACGGCCGTGAATCCCACCTGCCCAACTACCGCACCCTCGGCGTTCTTCATGCTAAGCACCGACGCCGAGGCATCGAAGAAGCTTTGCTGGAGACCGTTCTGGCCGATCAACAGATAGGACCCATTGCGCATGCCGCCGCACGTTTGCGATGCGGTCTGCAGAACGGTCTGGATGGCCGCCGCGCCGGCGTTGTTGCCGATTGCCGCGGCCAGTTCGGCCAGGCTCGTCTTGGACGCGGCCAGACGGTCTGCCAGTTTGTCAAGCAAGCGGTCCATGGCATTGCCAGCGCTGCCATTGGTGGCGGCGACAAGCTGGTCCTTGAGCGGATCGAAGCCGAGCAGTTCCACCGTACCGGCCAGCGCCAGACGGACGTTGCTCTGCGCGGTGGTCAGGTTGGCGGGTGTCAGACGGGCCTGTGCGCCAGCATCGAATTGATCGAAGAAGGTCTTCGTGCTGCCTTGCGCCAGCGCCGCCGTGATCAGCTCGGTCAGCGGCGTGATATTGGCGGTGACGCTCGCATCGCTGCCCGCTTCGACGATCGAATGCAACACCGTGCCGTCGGCCGCCGTGGCGCTCAGCACGCAAGGCCGTTTGGCGTCGGGGATATTGATCGTGAACGTGCCGTCGGCTGCCGTGGTGGCGCTGCCGCTGCCCGATGCGCACTTGGCCTGCACCGTCACGTTGCCCATGGCGGCACCCGTGGCCGCCGTGCCGCTGACCTTGGTGGTCACCGTCGGCGCCGGCGTGCTATCGCCACCGCCACCGCCACACGCTGACACCACGACAGCAGCCAGTCCCGTCAGGAGAAGTCTCGATTTCATCCCTGTAGTCTCTTTCTATGGTTTGGTTTGCGTTCTTGTCGACGCGCGCCGGGTGACCGACCCCTGGCCCCTTTTGTTTTTCGGCACGCACCTGCTGGCATCTCCGTTGGACCCAATGCCAGGCGGCGTGCAGTGTGTCGAACCGGGGCTAATGCCGGTAACCCTCCGTGGGGGCATTGACAGATGACATCTTTGTCATTTTTTTGTTACGAACGGGATACATGGGAGGCGGCGGGCGCCGGACGGCGCGACCGCAGGCAGGGCAGCCGCCCGGGTGCGGGTGAGCGGGGGATGGGTGGGGACGAAGCAGGTACCGCGGCCCGTCCCGGGGGTTGCAGCGGCGCAACGGCGGCGCGCCGCACCGCCTTGCTCAATGACTGATCATCCAGGGCCGGCTGCCCGCGCTCTTGGCGGCTTCGGGCCGGCCCGCCAGCTTTTTCGCACCGCAGCAGCCGCAGCCGGCGCCGTGCAGCCGGGACTCCTTCGGCGCGGCGGCGCTGCGCTCGTTGACGGCATGCGCGCTGCGCGCCCCGCCGTTCATGCAGGCCAGCGACGGCGCGGCCACCAGCGCGCGGCCGGCCAGCATGCCGCAGGCGGGGCAGCCGGCTGGTTCGTCGCGGCGGGCCATGGGCCGCATCACGGCAAAGTCGCCACAGGCACTGCATCGATAGTCGTAGGTAGGCATGGGCGCTCCGCCGGTGAGGTTGCGGGGGGTACGAACGGGTCAGAGATCGGGCGACAGCGGCAGGTCCACCCCGGCCTGGATCATCTTTGTCGGTCCACTCGCGCTCGGGCGGATGTCGAAGTCGAAGATCTGCGTGGGCAGCCACAGCGTGGCGCATGCATTCGGCACGTCCACCACGCCGCTGATATGGCCCTGCACCGGCGCCGTGCCGAGGATCGAATAGGCCTGCGCACGCGAGTAGCCGAACTTGGTCATGTACTCGATGGCGTTCAGGCACGCCTGGCGGTAGGCCACGTTCACGTCCAGGAAATGCTGCTTGCCCGATTCGTCCACCGAGATGCCTTCGAAGATCAGGTAGTCGTTGTAGGCCGGCGTGATCGGGCTGGGCTTGAAGATGGGGTTCTTGATGCCGTACTTCGCCATGCCGCCCTTGATCAGCGACACGCGCATATGCACCCAGCCGGCCATCTCGATGGCGCCGCAGAACGTGATTTCGCCATCGCCCTGCGAGAAATGCAGGTCGCCCACCGAGAGCCCTGCGCCGTCGACGTACACCGGAAAGTAAACCTTGGCGCCGCGCGACAGGTCCTTGATGTCGCAGTTGCCGCCATGCTCGCGCGGCGGCACCGTGCGCGCGCCGGCGGCGGCGGCCTGGTCGCGGGCATCGCCCTGCAGCCGGCCCATGTGCGCGGTGGCGGCGAACGGCGGGTTGGCCAGCGCCGGCACGCGGTTCGGGTCGGTGGAGATCAGCGCGGCCTCGCGCGTGTTCCAGGTTTCCAGCATCGCCTTGTCGGGCAGGCAGCCAATCAGGCCCGGATGGATCAGCCCCGCGAAGTTCACGCCCGGGATGTGGCGCGACGACGTGAACATGCCGTGGAAGTCCCAGATCGACTTCTGTGCCTGCGGGAAGTGGTCGGTCAGAAAGCCACCCCCGTTCTGCTTAGAGAAGAAGCCGTTGAAGCCCCACTGGCTGTCCGGCTTGGCGCCGATGTCGAGCAGATCCACCACCAGCAGGTCGCCCGGCTCGGCGCCCTCCACGCCCACCGGGCCGGAGAGGAAGTGGACGATGGACAGGTCGATGTCGCGTACGTCGTCGGCCGAATCGTTGTTCTTGATGAAGCCGCCGGTCCAGTCGTAGGTTTCCAGGATGAAGTCGTCGCCCGGCTTGACCCAGCAGGCCATCGGGATGTCGGGATGCCAGCGGTTGTGGACGTTCGGGTTCTCGTAGGGCGACTGGTTCAGGTCGACCTGGATCAGCGTATCGGTCATGACGTGCCTCCTTGATGGGTACGGTGGGTAGGGTGGGTACGGTGGGTATGGTGGATACAGGTGCGGGTGTCCGTGCGGGTGCGGCTACACCGACAGGTATTCGCGGATGTGCGCCACGTCGGTGCTCTGGCGCTGCGTCTCGTGCACGAAGCGGCCGCCTTCGATCACGAACAGGCGGTCTGCCACGTCCAGCGCGAAGCTCAGCACCTGCTCCGAGAACACGATGGTGATGTCGCGCGTGCGGCGAATCTCGTTCAGCGCGCGGGCAATGTCCTTGATGATCGAGGGCTGGATGCCCTCGGTGGGCTCGTCCAGCAGCAGCACGCGCGGGTTCGAGACCAGCGCCCGGGCGATGGCCAGTTGCTGCTGCTGCCCGCCTGAGAGGTTGCCGCCCTTGCGGCGCCGCATGTCGAACAGCACCGGGAACATCGCGAAGATCTCTTCGGGAATGCGCCGCGTGGCGCCCTGCTCCATGCCGGTGAGGATGTTCTCCTCGACGGTCAGGTGCGAAAAGATCATGCGGCCCTGCGGCACATAGCCGATGCCCGCGCGCACGCGCCGGTAGCTTTCGTCCTGCGATACGTCCTTGCCGTTCACGCAGACCTGGCCCGCGCGCAGCGGCAGCATGCCGATCATGGCCTTGAACAGCGTGGTCTTGCCCATGCCGTTGCGGCCCATGATGGCCACCGTTTCTCCGCGCGCGGCCGCGAACGACACGCCGTGCAGCGCCTCGCTCTGGCCGTAGTTCACCACCACGTTGTCGACGGTCAGCATGTGTACCCCTCCGCATCGTTGTGCATGTCAGTGCCCCAGGTAGACGTCAATCACGCGCGGGTCGGCCTGCACCTGCGCCATCGACCCTTCGGCCAGGATCTTTCCCTGGTGCATCACGGTCACCTTGTCGGCGATCTGCTGTACGAAATCCATGTCGTGCTCGATCACGATCACCGCCCGCCCCTTGCTGATGCGCTTGAGCAGCGCGGCGGTCTGCTCGCGCTCGCGCACGCTCATGCCGGCGATGGGCTCGTCGAGCATCAGCAGCTGCGGCTCCTGCATCAGCAGCATGCCGATCTCCAGCCACTGCTTCTGGCCGTGCGAGAGCTGCGCCGCCTCGCGCTCCAGCGCTTCGTCCAGGCCGATCTCGGCCGCCACATCGGTAACGCGCTGGCGTACGTCGTCGCCAGTACGGAACGCCAGCGCGCCGAACACGCCCCGGCCGCGCGGAAACGACACGGCGAGGTTCTGGAACACGCTCAGGTTCTCGTAGATCGAGGGCGTCTGGAACTTGCGTCCCACGCCGGCGCGCACGATCTGGTATTCGGGCAGGCCGGTCATCTCGCGGTTCGCGAACTTGATGCTGCCCGCGCTGGCGCGGGTCTTGCCGCAGATCAGGTCCAGCAGCGTGGTCTTGCCCGCGCCGTTCGGGCCGATGATCACGCGCAGTTCGTCGCGGTCGACGTAGAGCGTGAGCTTGTCGATGGCCTTGAACCCGTCGAACGATACGGTCAGGTCTTCCACCGCCAGCATGAAGTCGGTATTGCTCATGGTTGCGCTCCGTCAGGCCGTACGGGCCGGTACGCCTTCGCCTTCGGCGGGGGTGGATGGCGGACGGGCCCGGCGCCAGCGCCCCACATACTTCGCATAGAGCCCGGCCAGGCCATCGGGAAAGGCCACCACCACGCCGATGAACAGCGCCGCCATCAGGAACAGCCACAGGTCCGGAAAGCTCTCCGAGAAATAGGTCTTGCCGGCGTTGACCAGCAACGTGCCCCACACCGCGCCCACCAGGCTCATGCGGCCGCCCACCGCCGCGAAGATCACCATTTCGATCGAGGGGACGATGCCAACGAACGACGGCGACATGAAACCCACCTGCAGGGTGAACATCGCGCCGCCAATCGCCGACAGCGCGGCGGCCAGGCAGAACACGAAGACCTTGAACATCGACACGTCGTAGCCGGAGAACCGCACCCGGTCTTCCTTGTCGCGCATGGCCAGCAGCAGCACGCCGAGCTTGGTAGCCTGAATCCAGCGGCACAGCGCCATCGCGCCCAGCAGCAGCACGACGTTGGCGAAGTAGAGAATCAGCCTGGCGCTGTCGGTGCGGATGTCCCAGCCGAGCATCGTCTTCAGGTCGGTAATGCCGTTCACGCCGCCCGTGTAGCCTTGCTGGCCGATGATCAGCACCGACAGGATCAGCGCTACCGCCTGCGTGATGATGGCGAAGTACACCCCGCCCACGCGGCGGCGGAACATCGCAAAGCTGATGACGAAAGCCAACAGCACCGGCACCGCCACCACGCCGATCAGCGCAAAGGGCAGATGGCGGAACGGCTCCCACCACCACGGCAGCGCGGTGAGCTGGTTCCAGTCCATGAAGTCGGGAATGCCGGGGGTGGACTGGATGGCCGTGCTCTTGGCGTCTGAAGCCTCCAGCTTCAGGAACATGGCCATGGCGTAGCCGCCGAGGCCGAAGAACACGCCCTGGCCCAGGCTCAGCACGCCGCCGTAGCCCCACAGCATCACCAGGCCCACGGCCACGAAGGCGTAGCTCAGGTACTTGCCCACCAGGTTCAGGCGGAAGACATCGAGCGCCAGCGGCATCGCCACCAGCAGCACGGCGGCCAGCAATGCGTAGCCGAGCCATTCGCCGCGGGCGGCGCGCAGCCGCTGCAGCAGTGGAAGCGATTGCGTGGGTGACATGGTCTGACTCCAGGTACGCGTGGAAAACGTGGATAAAAGGGATCGTCAGCGACGCACGGCCGGGGCGAACAGGCCTTGCGGCCGAATCATCAGGATCGTCACGATCAGCAGCAGCGTCACCACGCGGGCCATCGAGCCGGTCAGGAAGAATTCGGTGATCGATTGCGTCTGGGCGATGCTGAAGGCCGAGGCCACGGTGCCCGCCAGGCTGGCCGCGCCGCCGAACGTCACCACCAGGAACGAATCGACGATGTAGAGCGCGCCACTTGTTGGGCCGGTGGACCCGATGGTGGTGAACGCGGCGCCCGCCACGCCGGCAATGCCGCAGCCGATGGCGAAGGTCAGGCGGTCAGTGCGCTTGGTGTTGATGCCCGCCGCATTGGCCATGGCGCGGTTGGCCGTGGTGGCGCGCACGCGCAGGCCCCAGCGCGAGCGGTACAGCGCCAGCCACACCAGCCCCGCCACGCACAGCGTGAGCGCCATCACGAACAGGCCGTTGATCGGGATATCGAGGCCGGCCGCCGGCGCCCACGACCCCATCAGCCAGTCGGGCAAGGTCGGGCTGACTTCCTTGGGGCCAAACGTCGAGCGGAACGCCTGCTGCATGCCGAGCGAGAGCCCCCAGGTGGCCAGCAGCGTATCGAGCGGGCGCTTGTAGAGATGGCGGATCAGCGCCCACTCGGCCAGCCAGCCGGCAGCAAAGGCAATGACGAAGGCCGCGCAGATGGCCAGCGGGAAGTAGTACGGCATCCACGACGGCGCCAGGCGCTCCACCAGCGTGGAGGCCAGGAAGATCGTGTAGGCGCCGATGGTCATGAACTCCCCATGGGCCATGTTGATGACACCCATCTGCCCGAAGATGATGGCCAGGCCCAGCGCCATCAGCAGCAGCACCGAAAACAGGCTCAGGCCGGCAAAGCCCTGCATCAGCCCGATGTTCAGCATGTCTGAGAGATTCATGACCGTGCTCCCGTGAATGCGTTTTTACTGGTAGCCCTTCGGGAACGGATTCGGCGGAATCAGCTGCGGCGACTCGGCCACCACCTTGAACTGGCCGTCGAGCTGCGCCAGGCCCACGCGCGTCTTGCTCCACAGGTGGTGGTTGGTATCCACCTTCACGTAGCCTTCCGGCGCGGTCTTCAGCTCGATGCCAGGCGAGGCGGCCACCACCTTGTCGATGTCGAAGCTGCCGGCCTTTTCCACGGCCGCCTTCCACAGCCACGGCCCGAGGTAGGCCGCCTGCGTAACATCGCCAATCACCGACTTGCCGCCGTACTTCGTCTTGAACGCATCGACAAACTGCTTGTTGTTGGCGTTGTCGAGCGACTGGAAGTACTTCATGGCCGCGTAGAAGCCGGCGATGTTCTCGCCGCCGATGCCCAGCACCTCGTCCTCGGTAACCGAGATGGTCAGCAGGAACTGCTTGTCGGCGGTGATGCCGGCTGCCTTGAGCTGCTTGTAGAACGCCACGTTGGAGCCGCCCACCACGATGGCGTAGATGCAGTCCGGCTTGGCCACCTTGATCTTGTTGATCAGCGAGTTGAAATTGGTGTGGCCCAGCGGGTAGTACTCCTCGCCCACTACCTTGGCCTTCTGGAAGTTCTCGATGTGCTTGCGCGCGATCTTGTTCGACGTGCGCGGCCAGATGTAATCCGAGCCGATCAGGAAGAAGCTCTTGGCGTTCTTCTGCTTGGCGGCCCAGTCCAGCCCCCAGATGATCTGCTGCGTGGCTTCCTGGCCCGTGTAGATCACGTTCTTCGACTGTTCCAGCCCTTCATAGAAGGTGGGGTAGTAGAGCAGGCCGTTCTCTTTCTCGAACACCGGCAGCACGGCCTTGCGCGAGGCCGAGGTCCAGCAGCCGAACACCGCGGCCACGCGGTCGTTCACGAGCAGCTTCTTCGACTTCTCGGCGAAGGTCGGCCAGTCAGAGGCGCCATCTTCCTTGATGACCTTGATCTTGCGGCCCAGCACGCCGCCGGCGGCGTTGATCTGGTCGATGGCGAGCTGTTCCGCCTGGATCGAGCCCGTTTCAGAGATCGCCATCGTGCCGGTGGCCGAATGCAGCTGGCCGACCGTGACCTCGCTATCGGTCACGGCCAGCTTGGTGGTGTTGACCGATGCGGTCGGCAGGTTCGCGCCAAATGCCTGGCTGGCCAGCGGCAGTGCCGGCAGCGCGGCCAGGCCCTGCATCAGGCGGCGCCGGTTCAGCGATACCGCGCGGCCGTCGGTCTGGTCGCTGGCCCGTTCATTGGCCCGTTCGTTGGCCGACAGAGTGGGCGAAGGCGACCCGAATTTGTGCTTGTCACGCATGTTCAACGCTCCTTGGAGGCAGGTTTCCTGGACTTTCTTCTCGATGGGTGCTGCGTTGGGCGGATCTTGCGGCGCGGGTGCGTACGGCGGAATACGTCATTCAACGTACGCGCGGTCTCGCCATCGCCATCGGCACAGCTCTTGCATTCAGCGTGGCGTTCGACCTGCCCGAGCCCCCTGCCATGCCGAGTGCCAGCCAGCCCGTGCAGCGCATCAGCAAGATCCGGCGCGACTACAACCGCTGGGTTGCCGACGAGACGCTCGAGGACTATGCGCTGCGCTTTGCACCAATCTCGTTCCGCAAATGGAGCGCGTTCCGCGTGGCCAATACCGCTTTTGGTGCAGTGGCGTTCCTGGCGCTGGAGGCGATTGGCGCGGCCATCACGCTCAGCTACGGCTTCACCAATGCGATGTGGGCCATCGCGGTGGTCAGCGCGGTGATCTTCCTGACCGGCCTGCCGATCTCCTACTACGCCGCCCGCCACGGCCTCGACATGGATCTGCTGGCGCGCGGCGCCGGCTTCGGCTACCTGGGCTCGACGGTCACGTCGCTGATCTACGCCAGCTTCACGTTCATCTTCTTCGCGCTGGAGGCGGCCATCATGGCGCAGGCGCTGGAGCTGCTGTTCGGCATGCCGCGCGCCCTCGGCTACCTGCTGTCGTCGATCATCGTCATCCCGCTGGTGATGCACGGCGTGACGCTGCTGTCGCGCATCCAGCTCTGGACGCAGCCGCTGTGGCTGGTGCTGCTGGTACTGCCCTACGGCCTGATCCTGTGGCGCGAGCCCCATCGTTATGCCGAATTCCTGACCCTGAACGGCCGGCTGGCCGATGGCGACGGCTTCTCGTGGCATGCGTTCGGCTCCGCCGCCACGGTGGCCGCCGCGCTGATCGCGCAGATTGGCGAACAGGTGGACTTCCTGCGCTTCATGCCGCCGCTGACGCGCCGCAACCGCGTGCGCTGGTGGAGCGCGCTGATCGCGGCCGGGCCGGGCTGGATCGTGCTGGGCGCGGCCAAGATGGCCGGCGGCGCGTTCCTGGCCTTTCTGGTGCTGCAGGCGGAACTGCCCATCGCGCAGGCGCTGGAGCCCACGCAGATGTACCTGTCCGGCTTTGCGCGCGGCCTGGGCGAAGGCTGCCCCGCCTGGGTGCCGGTGGTGCTGGCCGGCCTGCTGGTGCTGGTCTCGCAGACCAAGATCAACATCACCAACGCCTACGCCGGCTCGCTGGCGTGGTCGAACGTGTTTGCGCGGCTCACGCACAGCCACCCGGGGCGGGTGGTGTGGCTGGCGTTCAACGTGCTGATCGCCGTGATGCTGATGGCGATGGGCGTGTTCGAGGCGCTCGAACAGGTGCTGGCGCTCTACGCGCACCTCGCCGTGGCCTGGGTCGGCGCCATCTTCGGCGACCTGGTCATCAGCAAGCCGCTGCGGCTGTCGCCGCGCGATATCGAATTCCGCCGCGCCTACCTGTTTGACATCAACCCGGCCGGCTTCGGCAGCATGGCGGTGGCCTCGGCGGTGTCGATGCTCGCGCATCTGGGCGTGTTCGGCGAAACCTTGCGGCCCGCGTCCATCGGCATCTCGCTGGCGCTCTCCATCATCCTGCCGCCAGTGATTGCCTGGGCCACGCAGAGCCGCTACTTCGTGGCGCGCCCGCCGGTGGACTTTGGCCCGCGCCATGCGGTGATCCGCTGCACGATCTGCCGCAATCCGTTCGAACGCGAGGACATGGCCGGCTGCCCGGCCTATCGCGGCCCGATCTGCTCGCTGTGCTGCACGCTCGATGCGCGCTGCGGCGACCGCTGCAAGCCCGGCGCCAGCGCGCAGGAGCAGATCGCCACGGCGCTCACGCGCGTGCTGCCGGCCGGCACCCCGCCCGTGATGGCGCGCCGCATCGGCCAGTTCATGCTGGTGCTCACCGGCATGGTGTTCGCGTTCGGCACGCTGCTCTGGCTGCTCTATACGCAGGAGCAGCTGACCGGTGCGCTCGGCGCGGCGCCGCGCGGCGAACTGTTCCTGAAGATCGGTGCGGGGCTGGCGCTGTTCGCGGCCGTGGCGGCGTGGTGGCTGGTGCTGGCCAACGAGAGCCGTACTGTGGCGCAGGAGGAATCGGAGCGCCAGAACCTGCTGCTGCAGAAGGAAATCGACGCGCACCGCCAGACCGACGCCTTGCTGCAGCATGCGAAGGAAGTGGCCGAGAAGGCCAACATGGCCAAGAGCCGGTTCATCACGGGCATGAGCCACGAGATGCGCGCCGGGCTCAATTCCATCCTCGGTTACTCGCAGTTGCTGCTGCGTGCGCCGGCGCTGCCGGCCACCTGCCGTGACGATGTGCAGACCATCAGCCGCGCCGGGGAACACCTGTCCAGCCTGGTCGACGGCCTGCTGGAACTCGCGCGCATCGAGGCCGGCAAGCTACGGCTGGAACAAGAGGCCGTGGCACTCGAATCCCTGTTCGACGATCTGGTGCGCATGTTCCGGCCGCTGGCCCAGGCCAAGGGGCTGGCCTTCCACTACCGCCTGTCGGGGCGGCTGCCGGGCCACGTGCATGGCGACTCCAAGCGCCTGCGGCAGATCGTCATCAACCTGGTCAGCAATGCGATCAAGTTCACCGACCACGGATCGGTGACGCTGACCGTGCGCCACCAGCGCGAGCTGGCGACGATCGCCGTGACCGATACCGGCCCCGGCATTGCCGCCGAAGACCAGGCGCGCATCTTCGACCCCTTCGAGCGCGGCACGCCGCACGACGACCGCGACGGCATCGGCCTGGGGCTGGCCATCGTCCGCCTGCTGGCCGACCTGATGGGCGGCGACATCCACGTGCGCAGCGCGCCGGGCGAAGGCAGCGAGTTCGCCGTGCGGCTGTACCTGCCGGCGGTGTCGGCGCGCACGGCGCCGCGCAAGCGCACCGTGACCGTGCCGCTGCCTTCCGACGCGCGCGTGCTGGTGGTGGACGACCGCGCCGCGCACCGTGCCGTGTTGCGCGGCTTCCTGGCGCCGCTGGGCCTGAACGTGCGCGAGGTGGGCGAAGGCGCGCTGGTGCTGCCCACGCTGCGCGACTGGCGGCCGCAACTGGTGCTGCTGGACCTGAACCTGCCCGATGCATCGGGATGGGAACTGTGCCGCCAGATCCGCGCGGAGCCCGTGCCGCCGGCCATCGTCATCGTCTCGGCCAATGCCCACGAGAACACCGAGGAAGCGCACAGCCAGCATGGCTACCTCGGCTTTGTCAGCAAGCCGGTGCGCGAGGCGGAACTGATCGACATGGTGCGCCGCGCGCTGGCCACGCCCGGCGAACCGGCCACGCCGCCCGAGGCCGAGGTATTGCGCGAGTTGCTGCACCTCGGCGCCACGGGCCGCCTGCGCGCCATGGAGGCCCAGCTTTCCGAACTGGCGGACAGCGGCGGCGCGGTGGCCGCCTGGGCACGCCGCATGCTGGCGGTAGCCCGTACCGACGGCCAGGCACTGACCGATACCCTTGGCGAGGCGCTCCATGCCACACGAACCTGACTTTCCTCACGCCACCCTGACAGCCGCGCAGACGCGCGTGCTGGTGGTTGACGACAGCGCCGACGCGCGCGGCTTCCTGATCCGTGCGCTGGGCGACGAAGCCATGCTCGTGCATGCCGCCGACAGCGGCGACCGCGCCCTCAGCGCGCTGTCGATGTTCACGCCCGATGCGGTGCTGCTGGACGTGGACATGCCCGGCATGGACGGCTTTGCCACCTGCGAGGCGATGATGGCCCGGCACGCCGACCTGCCCGTGATCTTCATGACCGGGCTCGGAGAGACCAGCCATATCGTGCGCGGCTTCGAAGTGGGCGCCTGCGACTACGTGACCAAGCCCGTGGCGATTGCCGAAGTGGTGGCGCGCGTGCGGTCCCACGCCAGCAAGGCGCGCCTGGCGCGCAGCGCGCGCGACGCCGTGCTGGGCAGCGCGGTACCGATGTTCGCAGCCAGCCGCGACGGCCGCTGGCTGTGGAGCAATGCCCGCGCCACCGGGCTGATGCAGCAGCACGGCTGGCCGGCGCCGGCGGCCGGGCTGCCGCTGCCCACGTTGCTGGGCGTCGCCGTCAGGCGCCTGCACGATGCCGCCGAGATCGTCGTGGGCGACCTGCGGCTGCGCAGGCTGACCGGCGATGCCTCGGACCAGATCGCGGTGGAGGTGGCCACGCTTGCGGCGCTCGCCACCGCGCTGCCCGCCTGCGCGCCGGCACTGACCGCGCGCGAGGCCGAAGTCATGGTCTGGGTGGCACGCGGCAAGACCAATCGCGACATCGCCGAGATCCTCGGCATGAGCCCGCGCACCGTGAACAAGCACCTGGAACACATCTACGAGAAGCTCGGCGTGGAGACCCGCACCGCCGCCGTGGCCGCCGCCCAGCGCACGTTGGGCACCGGGGCCGACGTGCAGCTTTGACCCTCCGGCCGGCCGTGCGCCGGCGCTACCGCAGCGCAGCATTTCGCGGCGAAACCGGCCCGAAGCCGGCTCCCACGCTACGCGCATCTGCAACAAACCACAGTTGACCCAGACAACCGTTTGAAACGGCACGTGCGGCACGCGTCACCAGAATGTGCGCCGCGCCGCGGCGGTCAGCGCACAAATTCGCCATGAGATAGCGATAACGCCACTATTGCCTATACTGATTGCTATCCCTGCAGAAGCATCCATGACCGGCAATCCGTGCCGGTACAAGGAGGTGTTCCCATGGTTACGATGAACCGCCGACAGTTCCTGAAGGTCACGGGAGCGTCACTGGCGGGATCCAGCCTGGCGCTGGTCGGGCTGGCGCCCGACGTGGCGCTGGCAGAGGTACGCGCCTACAAGCTGGCGCGCACGACCGAGACCCGCAATACGTGTCCCTACTGTTCGGTGGCATGTGGCCTGCTGATGTACAGCCTTGGCGACAAGGCCAAGAACGCAAAGGCCAGCATCATCCATATCGAGGGCGACCCCGACCATCCGGTGAACCGCGGCACGCTGTGCCCGAAGGGCGCCGGGCTGATCGACTTCATCCACAGCCCCAACCGGCTGCAGTACCCCGAGTACCGCGCGCCGGGCTCCGACAAGTGGGTGCGCATGCCGTGGGACGAAGCGCTGAACCGCATCGCCACGCTCATGAAGCAGGACCGCGACGCCAACTTCATCGAGAAGAACGAGCAGGGGCAGACGGTCAACCGCTGGCTCAGTACCGCGATGCTGGCCGCTTCGGCGAGCAGCAACGAGGTGGGTTACATCACGCACAAGACGATCCGCAGTCTTGGCATGCTGGGGTTCGACAACCAGGCACGTGTCTGACATGGCCCGACGGTGGCAGGTCTTGCCCCGACGTTTGGCCGTGGCGCGATGACGAACCATTGGGTCGACATCAAGAACGCGGACGTCATCCTGATCATGGGCGGCAATGCCGCCGAGGCACACCCGTGCGGATTCAAGTGGGTCACCGAGGCCAAGGCGCACAACAAGGCGCGGCTGATCGTGGTGGACCCGCGCTTCACGCGCTCGGCGTCGGTGGCGGACTACTACGTGCAGATCCGCACGGGCACCGACATCGTGTTCCTGGGTGGCGTGATCCGCTGGCTGCTGGAGAACGACAAGATCCAGCACGAGTACGTGAAGAACTACACCGACTTCACGTTCATCGTGCGCGAGGACTACCAGTTCAAGGACGGCATCTTCTCGGGCTACGACGCCGAGAAGCGGCACTACCTCAAGGAGAGCTGGGACTGGGAGACCGGTGACGACGGCTACGTGAAGACCGACCCCACGCTGCAGCATCCGCGCTGCGTCTACAACCTGCTGAAGGCGCATTACGCGCGCTACACGCCGGAAATGGTGGAGCGCGTCTGCGGCACGCCGCAGGACAAGTTCCTGAAGGTGTGCGAGATGATGGCCACCACGGCCACGCCGTCGCGCGCGATGACGATCATGTACGCGCTGGGCTGGACGCAGCATTCGGTCGGCTCGCAGATGATACGTACCGGCGCCATGGTGCAGCTGCTGCTGGGCAACATCGGCATTGCCGGTGGCGGCATGAACGCACTGCGCGGCCATTCCAACATCCAGGGCCTCACCGACCTGGGTCTGATGACCAACCTGCTGCCCGGCTACCTGACGCTGCCGTCGGACCCGGAGCAGGACTACAACAAGTACATCGACGCGCGCGCCTTCAAGCCGCTGCGGCCCAACCAGCTCAGCTACTGGCAGAACTACGGCAAGTTCCATGTGAGCCTGATGAAGGCGTGGTGGGGGCCGGCGGCCACGCGCGAGAACAACTGGGCGTTCGATTACCTGCCGAAGCTGGACCGCGCGTACGACATGCTCCAGGTGTTCGAGCTGATGAACGCAGGGCGCGTCAACGGCTACATCCTCCAGGGCTTCAACCCGCTGGCGGCGGCGCCGAACAAGGCCAAGCTGCTGAAGAGCCTGAGCCAGCTGAAGTTCATGGTGGTGATGGACCCGCTGGCCACCGAGACCTCGGAGTTCTGGCGCAACGTGGGCGAGTCGAACGACGTGGATACGAAGTCGATCCAGACCGAGGTCTTCCGGCTGCCCACCACGTGCTTCGCCGAGGAGAACGGCGCGCTCGTGAACTCGTCGCGCTGGCTGCAATGGCACTGGCAGGGCGCCGACCCGCCCGGCGAGGCGCGCAGCGACATCGAGATCATGTCGGACCTCTGGCTGCGCATCCGCGCGATGTACCAGAAGGATGGCGGCAAGTATCCGGACCCGATCGTCAACCTGTGGTGGCCCTATGCGGTGCCGCACTCGCCGTCGCCCGAGGAACTGGCCAAGGAGTATTCCGGCCGCGCGCTGACCGACCTGGTGGACCCCAAGGACCCCACCAAGGTGGTGCGCAAGGCCGGCGAGCAGCTCAACAGCTTCGGCGAGCTGCAGGCCGACGGCAGCACCATGAGCGGGTGCTGGATCTATTGCGGCTCGTGGACGCAGGCCGGCAACCAGATGGCCAAGCGCGACAACACCGATCCCACCGGCATCGGCCAGAACCTCAACTGGTCGTGGGCATGGCCGGCCAACCGGCGCGTGCTGTACAACCGCGCCTCGTGCGATGTGAACGGCAAGCCGTTCAACCCGGCGCGCAAGCTAATAGCATGGAACGGCAAGAGCTGGACCGGCTTCGACACGCCCGACTTCAAGCTCGACGAGGACCCGGCCAACGGCATGGGGCCATTCATCATGCAGGCCGAGGGCGTGGCACGCTTCTTCGCCCGGCAGAACATGGTGGAAGGCCCGTTCCCGGAGCACTACGAGCCGTTCGAGAACCCGCTCGGCTACAACCCGCTGAACGGGAAGGACTCGAAGGTCATCAGCAACCCGGCCGCGCGCGTCTTCAAGAACGACTGGGCGCAGTTCGGCAAGCCCGATGCCTACCCGGTGATTGCCACCACGTACCGCCTGACCGAGCACTTCCACTACTGGACCAAGCACGCGCGCATCAACGCCATCCTGCAGCCCGAGCAGTTCGTCGAGATTGGCGAAGACCTGGCCAGGCAGGTGGGCGTGAAGGCGGGCGACCGCGTCAAGGTGTCGTCCACGCGCGGCTATATCAAGGCGGTGGCGCTGGTCACCAAGCGCATCAAGCCGTTCAAGATCGACGGCAAGGTGGTGCACATGGTGGGCATTCCGCTGCACTGGGGCTTCACGGGGCTGACCAAGCCAGGCTTCCTGGCCAATACGCTGACCCCGTTCGTGGGCGACGGCAACACCCAGACGCCCGAGTTCAAGTCGTTCATGGTGAAGGTCGAACGGGCATAGGAGAGCAGTCATGGCACTACAGTCTCTCGATATCGTGCGCCGCTCGGCCACCACCACGCCCTCGCCCAATGTGCGGGAGCCGGTGACCGGCAGCGTGGCCAAGCTGATCGACACCACCAAGTGCATCGGCTGCAAGGCCTGCCAGGCCGCATGCATGGAATGGAACGACCTGCGCGGCGATGTGGGCGTGAACGTCGGCGTCTATGACAACCCCGCCGACCTGGACGAGCACACCTGGACGCTGATGCGCTTCAGCGAGTACGAGAACCCGAACGGCAACCTCGAATGGCTGATCCGCAAGGACGGCTGCATGCATTGCGAAGACCCGGGCTGCCTCAAGGCGTGCCCGTCGCCGGGCGCGATCGTGCAGTACGCCAACGGCATCGTCGACTTCCACGAGGAAAACTGCATCGGCTGCGGCTATTGCATCACCGGCTGCCCGTTCAACATTCCGCGCATCTCGAAAGAGGACCACAAGGCGTACAAGTGCACGCTGTGCTCCGATCGCGTGGCCGTGGGCCAGGAGCCGGCCTGCGTGAAGACCTGCCCGACCGGTGCCATCGTGTTCGGCACCAAGGTGGACATGATCGCGCACGCCGAGGAACGCATTGTCGACCTGAAGTCGCGCGGCTTCGAGAAGGCGGGGCTGTACAACCCGGCTGGCGTGGACGGCACGCACGTGATGTACGTGCTGCACCACGCCGACCAGCCGGGCCTGTACCACAACCTGCCCGAGGATCCGCACATCAGTCCGCTGGTGAGCCTGTGGAAGGGCGTGGCCAAGCCGCTGGCGGTGGCCGGCATGGCGCTGGCGGCCATTGCCGGGTTCTTCCACTACATCCGCGTGGGCCCGAACGAAACCGGGCCGGAAGACGAGGCGGCGGCCGAGGATGAAATCGTGCGCTGGGGCCGCGACAACCCCCGGCCACGCGGTACGCCCGACGAAGTGACGCCACCCGAGGAGGCCCGCGATGAGAATCGATAAGCGCCGCGAGGCCACCATCCGCCGCTACAGCGCTGGCGAGCGCACCAACCACTGGATCGTGGCCATGACGTTCGTGCTGCTGGCGCTGTCCGGGCTGGCACTGTTCCATCCTTCGATGTACTGGCTCAGCGCGCTGTTTGGCGGCGGCACATGGACGCGCATCCTGCATCCGTTTGTCGGCGTGGTGATGTTCCTGGCGTTCCTGCTGCTGGCCGTGAAGTTCTGGCATCACAACCTGATGACCTGGAGCGACCGCGAATGGCTGCGCCATGGCCGCGAGGTGCTCTCGAACCGCGAGGAGAACGTGCCCGACGTGGGGCGCTACAACGCCGGCCAGAAGCTGCTGTTCTTCGTGATGGTCGGGTGCCTGGTGTTGCTGCTGCTCAGCGGCATCGTCATCTGGCGCACTTATTTCTCGGCCTTCTTCCCGATCTGGGCCATCCGCCTGGCGTCGGTGATGCATGCCGTTTGCGCCTTCCTGCTGATTTGCGGCATCATTGTGCACATCTATGCAGCCGTGTGGGTCAAGGGTTCCGTGCAGGCAATGACGCGCGGGACAGTTACGCCGGGCTGGGCGTGGAAACATCATCGGGCCTGGTTCCGCGAGAACTTCCGGCCGGGCGACAAATAGGCGGACGCTGCCGGCACCGGGCCGGGCGCGCGCCAAAGGACGATACGATGGCGCAGCGCATCCTGGAGCCGGCGGAAATCGAATCGATCGACCACATCGCCATTGCGCGGGTGCGTCTGCCTGACCGCGACGAGATTTTCAGCGCGCGTGCCCAGCGCCTGCGCCAGCAGGCCGCATCGAATCCGCTCGGCCCCTACCTGATGCTGATGGCCGCCATCGCCGACGCGCAGCACGCGGTGGCCCGCACCCTGAGTCTGCCTCCCGTCTCTGCCGAAACGATCGAACGCGCCGGCGCGCACTGCATGCCGCTGCTGCCCGCGCAGGACGCCGGCGTGCCCATCGCCGCGCCGGCCCTGTTCCAACGACTGACCGAAAGCGCCACGACCCTCGCGCCGGAACTGGCCGCACCGCTGGCCCGGCTGCGCGACATGTCGCACGACGCGATGGCCGCGCAGGTGCAGGCGCTGCTCGGTTGGCGCGATGCCACGGTGGACCCCGCCACCGCGCCACTGCTGATGGCCGCGCTGCAGCTCGACCGCACGGTGACGGCTAGCCAGTTGCGCGAGCAGGACGTCCCGGTGCTCGACGTCCACACCGTCTGCCCGCTCTGCGGCATCCCGCCGGTGGCGAGCATCGTGCGCATCGGCGGACGCTACCAGGGCCTGCGCTACCTGCATTGCGGCCTGTGCGCCACCGAATGGCATATGGTGCGCGTCAAGTGCAGCCATTGCGAAAGCACCGAGGGCATCAGCTACTACGCGGTGGAGGGCCACGGCGAGGCGCTCAAGGCCGAGACGTGCGACCAGTGCCACCACTATCGCAAGATCGGCTACATGGAGAAAGACCCGATGGTCGAGCCGCTGGCCGACGACCTGGCTTCCCTGGCGCTGGACGTGCTGATGGCCGAAGCGGGCTACGGGCGCGCCAACGGCAATCCGCTGCTATGGCTGGCGGACGAGCCGGAGCAAGCCAGCGAGCGTGAGGACGGCGGCGAAGGCAACGAAGGTGGCGAGGGTGGCGGGGGGCGGCGATGAACGATAGCGTCTCGATGCCAGCGCGTCCGTCGGACCTTCCGTCGATCGACCGGCTGCTCGGCCATCCGTCCGTGCAGCCCTTGCTGGACCGCTATGGCCGGGCACCGACCACCAGCGCCCTGCGCACGCTGCTCGATGCGTTGCGCACACAGGCACTGGCCGGTCACCTGACGCGCCAGGCACTGGGCGACGACGCCCTGTGCGCGGCGCTGGCCGCCCAGCTCGCGCGCGACAGCCAGCCGCGCCTGCGCGCCGTCTTCAACCTGACCGGCACCGTGCTGCACACCAACCTCGGCCGTGCGCTGCTGCCCGAATCCGCCGTGCAGGCCGTGATGCGCGCGATGACCGCACCAGCCAACCTCGAGTTCGATCTCGACAGCGGCGGGCGCGGCGACCGCGACGACCTGGTCGAAGACCTGCTGTGCCGGCTGACTGGCGCCGAAGCGGCCACCGTGGTCAACAACAACGCGGCTGCGGTGCTGCTGATGCTCAACACGCTGGCGCAGCGGCGCGAGGTGGTGGTGTCGCGCGGGGAGCTGGTCGAGATCGGCGGCGCGTTCCGCATTCCCGACGTGATGCAGCGCGCCGGCGTGAAGCTCGTGGAGATCGGCACCACCAACCGCACCCATCCGCACGACTACGCCAGTGCCATCGGCGCGCGCACCGCGCTGCTGATGAAGGTGCATTGCAGCAACTACGAGATCACCGGCTTCACGCGCAGCGTGGAGGTGGACGAGGTGGTGCGCATTGCCCAGCCGCACGGCTTGCCGGTGGTGGTGGACCTTGGCAGCGGCACGCTGTGCGACCTGACGCAATGGGGCCTGCCGCGCGAGACCACCGTGCGCGAGACGCTGGCCGCCGGCGCGGACCTCGTCACCTTCAGCGGAGACAAGCTGCTGGGCGGGCCGCAAGCCGGGCTGATTGTCGGACGCGCCGACCTGGTGCGGAAGATCAAGAAGAATCCGCTCAAGCGCGCGCTGCGCGTGGGCAAGCTGACGCTGGCCGCGCTGGAGCCCGTGCTGCAGCTGTATCGCGACCCCGATTCGCTGGCCGCGTCGCTGCCGACGCTGCGTCTGCTGACCCGCCCGGCGAGCGAGATGGCGGCCCTGGCCGAGCGGCTGCTGCCGTCCACGCAGGCGGCGCTGGGCGATGGCTGGCAGGTGTCGACCGTGCCGATGGTCAGCCAGATCGGCAGCGGCGCGATGCCGGGCGGCCAGCTGGCCAGCTACGGGCTGGTGATGGCGCCGCGCGATGCCGGCAAGCGTACCGGCCGCCGGCTGCAGCAACTCGAAGCAGCGCTGCGCGCGCTGCCGCGCCCGGTGATCGGACGCATTCATGACGATGCGCTATGGCTCGATCTGCGCTGCCTCGAAGCCGCCGACGAAGCCGCGTTCCACGCGCAGTGGGCCATGGTGACGGAGGCACTGCACCCATGATCGTCGGCACCGCCGGGCACATCGACCATGGCAAGACCACGCTGGTGCGGGCGCTGACCGGCGTGGACACCGACCGCCTGAAGGAAGAGAAGGCGCGCGGCATCTCGATCGAACTCGGCTACGCCTACACGCCGCTGCCCGATGGCGAAGTGCTCGGCTATATCGACGTGCCCGGACACGAACGGCTGATTCATACGATGGCCGCCGGCGCCAGCGGCATCGACCTCGCGCTGCTGGTGGTGGCCGCCGACGACGGCGTCATGCCGCAGACGCGCGAGCACCTGGCCATCGTGGAACGGCTTGGCGTGCCGCGCGCAGTGGTGGCGCTGACCAAGTCTGACCATGCCGATGCGGCGCGGCTTTCCAGCGTGCGTGGCGAGATCGATGCGCTGCTGGCACACACGCCCTACGCCGGCGCGCAGGTGTTCGCACTCAATGCCACCAATGCCGACGACGCTGGCGTGACCGACTTGCGGACGTGGCTGCACGACGCCGCGCAACACATGCCCGCGCATCGCACCGACGGTCTGTTCCGGCTGGCCGTCGACCGCGTGTTCACGCTGGCGGGGCACGGCACCATCGTCACCGGCACGGTGTTCGGCGGGCGGGTGGCGGTGGGCGACGTAATGCAGGTGGCGCCGTCCGGGCTGCCGGCCCGCGTGCGCAGCATCCACGCGCAGAACCGCCCGGCGCAAGCCGGCCTGGCGGGCCAGCGGTGCGCGCTGAACCTGGCGGGCATCGACAAGGACGATATCCATCGCGGCGACTGGATCGTCGACCCCGCACTGATGATGCCGGTCACGCGCATCGATGTCAGGCTCACGCTGCAGCCGGGCGCCGATCTGCGCATCGGGCACTGGACGCCGGTGCACGTGCACCTGGGGGCCGCGCATCGCGTGGCCAATGTCGTGCTGCTCGATACCGAAGCGCTGGAAGCCGGCGGCACGGCACTCGCTCAGCTGGTATTCGGCGCCCCGGTGTGTGCGGTGGCTGGCGACCGCGTCATCGTTCGCAACGCCCAGGCCACGCAAACCGTGGGCGGCGGCATGGTGCTCGACAACGTGGCGCCCGAACGCCATCGGCGCGCGCCCGCACGGCTGGCGTGGCTGCAGGCCGTGGAACGTTATCTCGAAGATGGCCGCCTCGGGCCGTTGCTCGACCACGCCCCCCATGGCGCCAGCGAGGCGCGGCTGGTGCAGCTGACGGGCCTGCCTGCCAGCGCGTGGACCTTGCCGGAGGACGTGCAGCGCATCGGCGACACGCTGATCCTCTCGCGCGACCTCGACGCACTGCGCGCCCGCGTGCTGGACACGCTGACCGCGTTCCACGCGCGCATGCCCGACGAGCCCGGCCTGGGTGCCGGCTCGCTGCGCCGCGTGGCGTTTGCCGGCGCGCCGGTTCCCGACGCGCTGTGGACGGCGCTGCTGGGCACGCTGCTCCAGCAGCACGCCGTGGAACGCCATGGCGGCTGGCTGCGCCTGCCGGGCTTCGCCATTACGTTCACCGATGCCGAACAGGCGCTGGCCGCCCGCCTGCTGCCGCGCATGGCCGGCAGCTTCGATCCGCCCTGGGCGCGCGAGCACGCCGTGGCGCTCAACGCGCCGGAGGAACAGGTGCGCCAACTGCTGCGCAAGCTGGCGCGCCAGGGCACGGTGCACCAGGTGGTGCGCGACCTGTTCTACGCCGAAGATGCCATCGAGACGCTGGCCACGCTGTTCGCCACGCTGGCGGCGGCGCATGGCCGCGTGGAGGTGGTGGTGTTTCGCGACGCCGTGGCACTGGGCCGCAAACGGACGATTCAGATTCTGGAGTTCTTCGATCGTGCGGGATACACTCGCCGCGTGGGCAACGCGCGCATGCTGCGACCCGACAGCGAGTGGCGCCCCCTGGCCACGGCAGCACCGAAAGTGTCATGAAAAGGAAGGCATCCGTATCCGGTGATGCGGCCGGGCTTCAAACCCGGTTGGGGGCGCCAGACGTTCCCAGGTAGGTTCGACTCCTGCTGCTTTCCGCCACATCCCTTTCCGGCCCCTGCTGCGTTCCGGCTTGGTTTCCCTGTTGGTTTCCCTGTTGTCGCCGCATGATCTACCATCGATAGGCAGCGGTTGGGCATGTTTCGAGTCTCGAACTTCTCATCCAAGGGAAATCACCATGGACAGACGCGCATTCCTGCGGCTTGGCGCCGCGGTTCCGGTTGCCGTCGGCGCCTCGGGCATCGGCCCGGCCTTCGCCGCCACCGACTCCACTGACTCCGTCACCTCCACCGCCTCCACGCCACTATCCCCCGACGCCTTTCCGGCATCGGCTGGCTGGCGGGTCTACGAAATCACCACCCGGGTGGAGCTACCGGCAACGGCCGCGCCTGCCTCGGTCTGGCTGCCGCTCACGGCGGCGCACCTCGACGATTACCAGCACACCGTTTCAAACGACTGGCGGGCTGCCGGCGCGCGTAGCCGTGTCGTGCGCGCGGGCCCCTATGGCGTGGACATGCTCGCCATCGACTGGCCAACCCCCACGTATGGCGCCCCGCTGTCTGGCCGGCTCACCAGTACCGTGGCGCTGCGCGACCGCGATGTCGACCTCGGTGCCGTGCCGGCGTCGCGCGCCGATCCGCCATCGGTCGCCGTGCGCGCGTATCTGCGTCCCACGCAGCTGATGCCTACCGACGGCATCGTGCGCAAGACGGCCCTGTCGATTACGGCCGGCATGACCGACGACATGACCAAGGCCCGCGCGATCTACCAGTGGGTGGTCGACCATACCTGCCGCGACGCCAGCGTACGCGGCTGCGGCACCGGCGACGTGGTCACGATGCTGAAGACCGGCGGCGTGATGAACGGCAAGTGTGCCGACATCAACGGCCTGTTCGTGGCGCTGGCCCGCGCGGCCGGCATTCCGGCGCGCGATGCGTATGGCGTGCGGGTAGACGACTCGCGCCATGGCTTTCGCGCGCTCGGCAAGTCGGGCGACATCAGCAAGGCCCAGCATTGCCGCGCGGAGTTCTACGCGGCCGGCATCGGCTGGATACCCGCCGACCCGGGCGACGTGCGCAAGGTGGCGCTGGAGGAAGTGCCGGGCGGCCTGCCGATGACGGACAGCAAGGTGCGCGCGGCGCGGGCCATGCTGTTTGGCGCCTGGGAAGGCAACTGGGTGGCATACAACCACGGGCACGACGTGCGGCTGCCGGGCAGCGGCCTGGCGCCCGTGCCGTTCCTGATGTATCCGCAGGGCAAGACCGTGGCCGGCACGCTGGACAGCCTCGATCCCGCCGCGTTCGGCTACCGCATCACGTCGCGCAGGGTGGCCTGATGACCGATACCACGCCGCTCGAAGGCGAACCCCGGCTCACGTCGCTGGCCCACGGCGGCGGATGCGGATGCAAGATCGCGCCGGGCGTGCTGGGCGACATCCTGCGCAACGCCCGCCATTTCCCGGCGCCGCCGGCATTGCTGGTGGGCATCGAGACCAGCGACGACGCCGCCGTCTACCAGATCAACGAGACCCAGGCCCTGGTGGCCACCACGGACTTCTTCATGCCCGTGGTGGACGACCCCTACGATTTCGGGCGGATTGCCGCCACCAACGCCATCTCCGACGTCTACGCGATGGGCGGCACGCCGATCATGGCGCTGGCGCTGGTCGGCATGCCCGTCGACAAGCTGTCGCCGGAGACCATCGGCAAGATTCTCGAAGGCGGCGCGGCAATCTGCGCGGAAGCCGGCATCCCGGTGGCGGGCGGCCATTCGATCGATTCGGTGGAGCCGATCTACGGCCTCGTGGTGATGGGGCTCGTGCATCCTGGCCGCATCCGGCGCAACCGCGACGCGCGCGAGGGCGATGTGCTGATCCTCGGCAAGCCGCTGGGCGTGGGCGTGTATTCGGCCGCCATCAAGAAGTCGATGCTCGACGACTACGGCTATCGCCAGATGATCGACACCACCACCCGCCTCAATACCGCGGGCAAGGCGCTGGGCGAGCTGGACACCGTACATGCAATGACCGACGTCACCGGTTTCGGCCTGCTCGGCCATCTGCTGGAGATGTGCCGCGGCAGTACGCTCGGCGCGGCCATCGAGATGTCGCGCGTGCCGCTACTGCCGGGCGTGGCGGCACTGGCCGAGAGCGGCGCCGTCACCGGCGCCTCGCGGCGCAACTGGGCCAGCTACGGGCACGAGGTGGCCCTCGATGCCGGCATCTCTCACGTGCAGCAGGCGCTGCTGACCGATCCGCAAACCAGCGGCGGCCTGCTGGTGGCCTGCGCACCGGAGGCAGCCGACGCGGTGCTGCATGTGTTCCGGCAGGAAGGGTTCGGGCATGCGGCGGTGATCGGCGCGATGCACGACGGCGCGCCGGGCGTGCAGGTCACGCCTTGAGATAGAGCTCCGGCGGCGCGGGGCTCGGTTACGTGGCGTCGTGAAAGATGATGCCCAGCGTCTGGCGCCGACCCTCGTGCAGTCGGCTGACGCCGTGCCGCAGGTTCACGCGATAGGTGCCGCGCGTGCCTTGCACCGGCCGCTGGCTCACGGCAAACACCACGGCATCGCCCCTGGCCAGCGTAATGACCTCGGCGCGCGATTGCATGCGCGGCCGCTGCTCGGTCATCACGAATTCCCCGCCGACGAAGTCCTTGCCCGGTTCCGACAGCAGCACGGCAACCTGCAACGGAAACACATGGTCGCCATAGAGATCCTGGTGCAGGCAGTTGTAGTCCCCGGCCTGGTATTGCAGCATCAGCGGCGTGGGACGACGCTGTCCCGCCTGATGGCAGCGCGCCAGGTAGTGCGCGTGGGCCGCGGGAAAATCGGCCGCCAGGCCCATCGCGGCATGCCAGCGATTGGCAATCGGCGCCAGGTGCGGATATAGCGCGGTGCGCAACGCCGCTGCCGTCTCGGGCAGCGGATAGGCGAAGTACTTGTATTCGCCGCGCCCGAAGCCGTGCCTCTGCATGTCGATGCGCGCGCGGAACCGGTCGTCTTCCCGGTAGAGGCCGGCGAGGTCGTCGCACACGGTTGGGGCCAGCAGCCCCCGGATCGCGGCGCAGCCATACGCGTCGAGGTCGTCGCCAATGCCGGCCCAGTCCACGCCATCCACGCGCCGGGCAATCGCCGCGCTGGTCTCCATATCGGTCTCCATCGTTGCTTGTCCCACGATCAAGGCCCCACCTCCAGCGAGGGTTAAAAATAAGCCTTGAAATGAGATCGATTCCCATTTACTATCCAACCACTGTCTGACGCAACGGCAACGCCGGCTCCGGACAGGCACAGATTGCAGGGCGTGGTAGTGAACCGTAGTGAACCGTTACGGCGCCCGATACCGTCTTTTGTGGGGACCGCTCCGACACACGGAGCGTTTGGTAGTAGCCAGTCTCAGGAAGATCGGGAAAACATCCAGACCCCGTTTTCCCGATCGCGTCATCCTGCGACAAGCCAGGCCACCTTTTTATTCCGCGCGCCGCAAGGCCCGGCGCGCCGTCCGGATGGACTCCTCAGGGGTCGGTCCGGACGCTTCCCGCCTGATTCCACCTACCCGGCGGCCGGGATGGCTGGCCCAAAGCGCCGGCACCATCTCCCGACCCGGGATCCACTGTGTATTGACCATGCGTCCGTCTTTGGACGCGAGATCTCCGCATGACTACATCCACCGTGAACGCCGAAGCCGTACCTCTCAAGCGCGCTGGCCTGAAAGCCACCTCGCCGCGCATGCACGTGCTGGAAGCCTTTCGCACCAGCGATCGGCGGCACCTGAGCGCGGAAGATGTCTATCGCATCCTGCTCGATCTAGACGTCGACGCGGGGCTGTCCACCGTCTACCGTGTGCTGAACCAGCTGGTGCAGGCCAATATCCTGCTGCGCCACAGCTTCGAGTCGGACCACGCCGTGTTCGAACTCAACGAAGGCGGCCACCACGACCACCTGATCTGCGTGAGCTGCGGCGTGGTCGAGGAATTCCGGGACGAAGGCATCGAGCAACGGCAGAAACAGGTGGCCGCGCAGAACGATTTCGTACTCCGCGAGCACATGCTGGTGCTCTACGGCCTGTGCCCGGCCTGCCAGCAGACGTAACAAGCGGGCGCCGAAGCCGCCACGCGCGCCGCGCTGAAGTAGCGCGTGCGTTTCTTACACAATCCCGAAGTGCCGTTACAAAGGCGTGCGAACGGTAATACGCCAGATGGGTAGAGTGGAGTCATTGCCTCACCGATGGTGATTTCCATGACAAAACGCCCCCTCCATCTTGCCCTGTTCGTTGCCGGCGCCGCCGCGCTGGCTGCCTCCACCGCCGCCATGGCCCGCGTCGACGTCGACGTGAATTTCGGCGTGCCCGTGGCGCCCGCCCCCGTCGTGGTGGCGCCCGCACCGGTCTATGTACAGCCGCAACCGGTCTACGTTGCACCGCCCCCGCCGCCGCCCGTCGTCTACCGTCCGGCCCCGCCCGTGGTGGTGGCGCCCGCGCCGGCCGTCGTGGTCGGCTGGCATGGCGAGCGCTACTGGGATGGCCGACGCTGGTACGACCGTCGCCAGTACCAGGCCTGGCACCACGCCGGCCATGGTGGCTACGGTGGCTACGGTGGCCCGGGCGACCACGGCTACTATCGCCGCTGATCCCTCCGCAGGAAATCGTTCTGAATCATGACCGGGCCACGGCCGGCGCCGCCGCCGGCGCGGCTGGCCGCAACACCAGCCACACCGCCAGCCCGATCAGCATCATGCCGGCGGCGTGCGCCCAGGACAGCGTCTCGCCCAGGAACAGCCAGCCCCAGACAATGCCGAACGGCGGAATCAGGAAGGTCACCGTCAGCGACCGCACCGGGCCAAGATCGGCGATCAGCTTGAAATACAGCACGTAGGCAATTGCCGTGCAAAACATGCCCAGGCCCAGCATGCCGGCCCAGACGCCGATACCAGCGGCCGGCAGCGTGTTTTCGCGGATCAGGGCCACCGTGCTGAACGGCAGCAGGAACAGCGTGGCGCCAACCAGGCTGCCCGCCGCCACCAGCCGGCTATCGAGCCCGCCCCGCGCGGTAATCCAGCGCCGCGTCAGGAAGCCGGCCAGCCCGTAGCAGGAGGTGGCCACCAGGCAGGCCAGCGCCCCGAGCATCACATCGTGCGAGAACACCACGGGTCCGGTGCGGGTCAGCACCGCCACGCCCGCCAAGCCCAGCAGCACCCCCGCCCCCTTGGCCCGCGTCAGCTTCTCGGCAAAGAACAGCGCGCCGATCACCACCCCCATCAGCGGCGTCATCGCGTTGAAGATGGCAGAGTACCCCGCCGGCAGCCAGAGCGCCGCGATGGCGTACATCACAAAGGGAATGCCGGAATTGATGATGCCCAGCACGACGACGGCCCGCCATTTGCCCTGCATATCCCATTTCACGCCCAGCATCGGCAGGCAGGCGACCAGCGTCACCGCGCCGATCAACACACGGAAGAAGGCCGTGGGCAGCGGCCCCAGCACGGGCGCGGCCATCCGGATGAACAGAAAGCTCGCGCCCCAGATGGCGGAAAGCAGCAGCAGGCGAAACAGATCGGCGGGTTTCATCGTTCTTGAAGAAATAATCAGGGTTAGGCGATGCGGACCGTTGCATCAATGCGACAAAAACATCACTGCGGGTCTGGGCAGGCCCCTTGCTTCCTCGATTTCCGCGCCATTTCACCGCAAAGCCCCAGCGCTGGCGCGCTGAATCCGGACATTTGCCCTGCGGGAAAGTCGTCAGACAAGTGGCGGAAAGTCCGCGGATATCAGCCAGAAAACCGGCCAATATCGGCGTTTGTTGCATCCTCGCCGCAGAATCGCTTTCGGAAGGCTTTCAGCTTCACCCCCCCGTGGTAGGGGGCATTACCACAGGGCGTGACATCGCGTGTTCGATTCCATTAAACTCTGCCCTGCGCCAGAGTTAATTGACCCCTCCGACGCATTCCCGACAAGCCGCCAGGCAACTCCTGGCGGCTTCTTTTTTTTTCTGGCGCCGGAAAACACGTATCGTAGCGACTGCGGAGCGTAAAGGGGGTGCGGCGTTCCGTGCACGTTGCATTCCCGCGTCAACCGCTCGCCCCGGTTTTGCGTTGCCTGCCACATGAAACGACAGTTCCTAGGCTTGCTAGCCCGCGTCTACGTCATGCAATTCGCCATGGAGGTGCCCGCCACCGTGGCCATGCTTGCAGAAATGCTCATGGAGTACGGATTCCAGGTAGACATCGGCACCGTACGACCCTTGCTGCGCGCGCTGCAGATGGAGGGATATCTGGAAAGCGTCCTGCGGGACGGCATCGGGCGGGTCTACCTGCTGACCGAGCAGGGACGCGAGGAACTGGCCAGCAGCCGCTCCCGCATCGACGACCTGTACCGGCGCCTGCACAATCCCACCGGGGCCGATGCGCCGATGACCATCGCCGCCAAGACCTGACTTCGATTTACTGAGCGCCCCCGCTCTCGCGAACGCCCGGCTGCACGCATGTGCGTCAGCCGGGTTTTCGTTTGCGCCGCCGTAACCTGGCGCCGAAAGCGTACCCATTGTTGCGTACCCATTTCTGCGTACCGTTTTGCACTGGCCGCGGCCCGAACATCACCCCAGCAGCACCATGCAGCAGACGAACGACAGCCATAGGTGACGGCGTTCCGTGGGCGCCATCCGCTGCATCTCGAAGCGTTCGATGCGCACCCCGCGCGGCCCCAAGCGCCACAGCGCGACGCTGGCCGCGACCCACCTGCCCAGCCTGTTCCTCATCATGGCGACCCCTCCTCATGGATGGCGAGCGGTAATCTTTCCAGCGATGCCCGCCACCTGCCCATGGAAAACATTATTGGTGTTTTCGCGGTCCGCAATGCCGGGAGATGAACCGGCTTTGGGCCGCAAGCGTGGCGATTGAACGCACCATGCGGCTCCATCGATGACGCTGACACAGAAAGTTCACGCAGCGTCGGCAAACCGCCTGCCGCCCAGCAGGATCTGGCGCAGCGCGTCCAGGCCGACGGGCTGGCAGAACAGGTAGCCCTGCACCGCGTCGCAGCCCTCGCCGCGCAGGAAGTCGAACTGCGCCTTCGACTCCACGCCTTCCGCCACCACCTGCAGGTGCAGTTGATGGCCCAGCGCGATGATCGCCGCCGCCACGGCGCGGTCGTGGCCGGGCATGGCAAGGTCGTCGACAAACGACTTGTCGATCTTGAGCGTGGTGATCGGCAGCCGCGTCAGGTAGCCCAGGCCCGAATACCCGGTGCCAAAATCGTCGATCGACACCCCCACGCCCAGCTGGCGCACCCGGCGGAACGTCTCGATGGTGCGCTCGCCGCCGTCCACCAGAATGCCCTCGGTCACCTCGATGGTCAGGCTGGCGGCCGGCAACTGCGCGGCTTGCAGGCTTTGCGCCACCGTCTCGGGGAAGTTCGCCTGGCGCAGTTGCAGCGGCGAGATGTTCACGGCCACGTCGATATCGAGGTCCAGTTCCTGGCGCAGCAGCTGAATGTCGCGGCAGGCGGTGGCCAGCGTCCACTGGCCCAGCGCGCCAATCAGGCCGCACTGCTCGGCGATGGGAATGAACTCCGACGGCCGCATCTGGCCGCGCTCCGGTGTCTCCCACGCCACCAGCGCCTCCACGCCAACGATGGTCATGGTGCTGACGTCCACGATCGGCTGGTAGCGCATGCGGAATTCCTGCTCGGCCAGCGCGCGGCGCAGCAGCGCCTCGATCGTGAAGCGGGCCAGCGACGCCTGCGCCATCTCGGTGGCAAAGCGCCGCAACTGCGCGCGGCCGTCCTGCTTGGCCGCGTACATCGCCGAATCGGCCGATTTCATCAGGTTGGTCAGCGTGTCGCCGTCGTCGGGATAGACGGCCATGCCCAGCGACGGCGTTACGCGCAGCGACTGGCCGGCCAGCTGCATGTCTTCGGAAACGCGCGCCAGGATCTTGGCCGCGGCCAGCTCGGCCTCGCTGTCGTGCCGCAGCCCGCCCAGCACCACGGCGAACTCGTCGCCGCCCATGCGCGCCACGATGTCACGCGGGCGCACCGCGCCCCGGATGCGGTCGGCGATGGTGCGCAGCACGTCGTCGCCCACCGGATGGCCCAGCGTCTCGTTGATGTGCTTGAAGTGATCAAGGTCCAGCAGCAGCAGCGCCACCCGGTAGCCGTGACGCCGCGCGTCGGCCAGCACCGCATCGGTGCGGGCGTGCAGTTCCACACGATTGGGCAGGCCGGTCAGAGCGTCGTGCTGGGCCAGGTGGCGGATGTAATCGTCCACGCGCCGCCGCTCGGTCAGGTCATGGGCGATGGCCAGAAAGCCGCGCGCCGTGCCGGCCCCCTGGTCTTCGGTCATCGCCGTCAGCGTCAGGTGCACCGGCAGCCGGGTACCGCCCTTGCGCAGGTAGCTCCATTCGCGCCCCTCGCACACGTCGGTGTGGGTGCCGGCGAACAGCGCTTCCATGCCGGACGGGACGGATGTGTCGCTCGCAGTGGGCGCCGGGAGTTCGCTCGCCCGCGCGGCCAGCTCGTCGGCATCGTGCAGGCGCAGATACGGCACGCGGCCCACCAGTTCCGGCTCGGCATACCAGAGCATGCGCTGGCCCGCGCGGTTGATGCCGGTAATCATGCCGGCTGTGTCGAAAGTGATGACGCAGAACGGCGCGTGATCCAGCACGCGCGCGTAGCGCAGGCGGGCGGCGGCGGCGGTCTGCTCGGCGCGGGCCAGGCTGGCCCGCAGCGCCTCGGCCTCAACCCTGCGCGCCTGCTGGCGGGCATGCCGGCGGGCATGCAAGCGCGCGCGCACCGGGCGCAGGACGAGCCAGGCCACCAGCAGGGCGCCCGCTGCGGCCAGCAGCAGCCACGCCAGGACGGAGAGCGGCAGGAAGAATGTCATGACAGGGTTTCGGGGCATGCGCGCGTCCGGCGTGACAAGTGCGTCGTCCGGGATACATGCGCGACATGACCGCCGCACTATAACCTGCCCCCTTGCGCCCGCACAGTGGCGCGCCCCACACTTGGCAGGCGGCTGCGGGGCTGTCAAACCCGGATTCTTCGGGATGCTCCAAACGGGTGACCCGTGATACCTTCCATCTAACTATTTGTACCCTCCGCGTACGTGCCGGGTACGCGCCGGCAGGTGGCTTGCAGCCACCGTGACCGCGCGCAGAGCCGCCCCCGAAAACGCGACGCCATGTCCCGCTTACTTCCCTCGCTCAAAGCGCGTATTGCGCTGATCACCACGGTGCTGGCCGCCGTGCTGGGCGGCGGCATCGTGCTGGGGTCGATGTACTACGCGCACGGCGACCTCGAGGACGTGCTGCAGAACCAGCAGGATTCCATCGTCAAGCTGTCGGTCGAACAGCTGGACACGGCCATGGAAGACCGCATCCTGATGCTCACCCACCTGGCGCCGCAGCTGAGCGGGCTGCTGGCACGCGCCGACTCCCTGCCCCGGCCAGTGCTGCGCAGCCGCCTGGAAGACGTGGTGGCGCGCACGGTGCCGGTGCCCGCCGGCTTTGATGCGGTGGTGATCGTCGATGCCCAGGGCACCGTGGTCACCAGCGACGGCGCGCCTGCCGAGGTCAGCGATCGCGCGTACTTCCACGAAGCCCGGCGCACGCGCAACGTGGTGGTGGCCGCGCCGCTGCAGTCGCGCACCAGCGGCGCGATGGGTGCGCTGCTTGCCGTGCCCGTGCTGTCCACGTCCGGCGATTTCCTGGGCCTGGTGGTGGGCTGGCTCAATCTCGCCAATTCGAACTTCCTGGTGGAAATCGGCCACAGCCGGCTTGGCATCACCGGCTTCTACTGCCTGGTCTCGGCCAACGCCGCGCCGGTCTACATCCAGCATCCGGACCCGGCCATGGCCCAGAAACCGGCGCGGCCGGCCGGCGACACGTGCGGCGTGCAAGACCGCGCCGCCTGGCTGGAATTCCTGTCGCCGGCGCAGCCGGTCATCGCGCGCCGGCTGATGGCCACCACGGGCTGGGAACTCATTGCCGTGCTGCCCGCGCAAGAGGCCTACGCGCCGCTGCGGCAGATGCAGCGCCGCTTCCTGCTGATGTCCGGCATTGTGCTGACCGTGGTGGCGCTGCTGATCTGGCTGGCGGTGCGGCGGCTGCTGGCGCCGCTTTCGCGCCTGCACCAGGTGGTGCGCGACAGCGCCAGCGACGTGGATGCGTTCGAGCGCCTGCCCCAGCGGCCGCAGCGCGACGAGATCGGCGACGTCACGCGCGCGTTCGTGGGGCTGATGCGCGACATCCGCCAGCGCGGCCTTGAACTGGCCCGCAGCGAGCGCCGCCTGCGCGCGGTGACCGACAACCTGCCGTCGCTGCTGGCCTTCATCGACAACGACGAGCGCTACGTGTTCAACAACGCGGCCTACGAGCGCGCCTTTGGCCTGCCGGTGCACCGCATCCAGGGCATGACCGTGCGGGAGCTGCTGGGCGAGGAACGTTACGCGCGCGTGCAACCCTTTCTGCGGCAGGCGCTGGCCGGCAGCGTGGTCAGCTTCGAAGGCGAGTACGGGGTGCCGCAGCCGCACTGGATGGAGACCAGCTACCGCCCCGAATGGAGCGAGGACGGCAAGCAGGTAGTGGGCGTGCACATCCACGTGCAGGACATCACGCAGCGCAAGCTGGAGGCCCAGCGCCTCTCGGATCTTTCCCGCATCGACCACCTCACGCAGCTCGAGAACCGCGTCGCGTTCGAAGCGCACCTGCGCGAGGCCATGGCGGCCAGCCGCGAGGCGCGGCGCCTGATGGCGCTGCTCTACCTGGACATGGACCGCTTCAAGGCCGTCAACGACGTGCACGGCCACGCCACCGGCGACCTGCTGCTGCAATCGTTCGCGCTGCGCCTGCGGCGCTGCGTACGCAAGCAGGATCACGTGGCCCGGCTGGGCGGCGACGAGTTCGCGGTGATCCTGGCCGACATCGACAGCCCCGCCGTGGCGCGGCGCGTAGCGGCCGCGATCCTGGAAACGGTGTCGCGTGGCTTCTATTTCGACGGGACGCTTGCCGACGTGGACGTCAGCATTGGCGTGGCGCTCTACGGCGGCGGGCCGCTGAGCGAGGAAGCGCTGATGCGCATGGCCGACGTGCTGCTCTATCGTGCCAAGGCGCTGGGACGCGGCCGCTACGAGATCGGGCCGGCTGAAATGCTGGAGGTCAATGCCTGACCGGGACGGCAACTTTCGGCGCTGAAAGCCGCCGCCCCTGGCGGGTCAGTGCTTGGTCGATTCGTCGGACGCATCCGACGCCTGCGGGGCGTCTTCGTCGAACGGCACATGGCGGCCGTCGGCCGACTGGTAACCGAGCTTGGCGTTCTCGCCCATCATCTTCTCGTAGGCCAGCATGGCCTCGGCCACGGCCTTCGATTCGCCCTTGAACACCACCACGTCGTTGCCGCAGTTCGGGCACTGCCCGCCGAACACGGCGTCGATGCCGTGCAGGCCGGGGGCCGGGATGGCGTCGAAATTGGTGAATGCCGTCTTGCATGATCCGCAGACCAGCTGTGCGGGCCGCAGTGCGTCAACGCGTGCCCGCGCCTGTTGTGCCCGTTCCTCGGGCGTGCCCCGTCGTTTTGCCTCACCCATGATGCTGTCCTTTCCTGCCCTTTGATCGAGTCAACTGCAGCGTTCTTCGTACAACGTCGGCTAATCGCTGATTTGCAGCTTTTCCGCTTGACCGATGCACGCCGTGCAGAGTCGGCCATTGTAGTCCAGTCCGGCGGCGCTGCAGTGCACGCCGGGCGCGTCCGGCATGCTCGCCGCCCGCCTGCTATTGTGGATAACGGTTGCCTACCATCATCCCCCAAAGGAGGACACCGATGATTCGACCCACCGTGCAGGAAAACTACGCCCGTTACGCCGACTGTATCGCCGCCTGCAATGCCGCTGCTGCTGCGGCCCTCAAATGCGCCGCCGCGTGCCTGGAAGAACCCGACGCCCGCAAGATGACCCGCTGCATCGCGCTGGACATGGATTGCGCCGGCATCGCCAACCTGGCGGCCTCCTACATGCTGCGCAACAGCGAGTTTGCCCCGCTGGTTTGTGAAGACTGCGCCGAAGTGTGCAAGTGGTGCAAGGAGGAATGCGAGCGCCACGACCACTGGCACTGCCAGGAGTGCGCAAAGGCCTGTGCCGCCTGCATGGAAATGTGCCTGAAGATGACCGCCTGATCGCCTGACCGTTCGCTCGCGCCGCCCCGGCGCGGGCATCAACCGGGCAACCGTCGCCGGCGCGTCAGCCAAGCACGCGCCGGCGGCAGGGCCTTGCGGCGCACATGCCGCAGGACGGCTATCCTTCCAGGTATCTCCGATCCCGCTGTGATCCCTGTTCCGAAGGAGTCCGTCCATGTCCGAGAAGTCCACCGCCACCCGCATCGAGAAAGACAGCCTGGGCGACGTTGCCGTGCCCGCTGATCATCTCTGGGGTGCGCAGACCGAGAGGTCGCGTCAGAACTTTCGCATTGGTACCGAGAAGATGCCGCCCGCGCTGATCGAGGCGTTCGCGGTGCTGAAGCTGTGCGCGGCGCGCGCCAATCGCGAACTGGGCGTGCTCAAGCCCGAGGTAGCCGACGCCATCGAGCGGGCCGCCGAGGAAGTGATTGCCGGCAAGTGGCCGGCCGAGTTCCCGTTGTCGGTGTGGCAGACCGGGTCTGGCACGCAGACCAACATGAACCTCAACGAGGTGATCTCCAACCGCGCCATCCAGATGCTGGGCGGCGAGGTGGGCAGCAAGAAGCCGGTGCACCCGAACGATCACGTCAACGCCAGCCAGTCGTCCAACGACAGCTTTCCCACGGCGATGCACATTGCCGCCACCCGCGCCATTCAGCAGACGCTGCTGCCGTCGCTGGAAAAGCTGCAGCAGACGTTTGCCAGGAAGGTGGAAGCGTTCGCCGATATCGTCAAGGTCGGCCGGACCCATCTGCAAGACGCCGTGCCGCTGACGCTGGGCCAGGAATTCTCCGGCTATATGACGCAGGTGGCTGACGCGCAGTCGCGCCTGCAGCAGGCCATGCTGCGCGCCATGCCGGTGGCCCAGGGCGGCACGGCGGTGGGCACGGGCCTGAATGCGCCGCAAGGCTTCGCCGCTGCGTTTGCCAAGGCGCTGGCCGGTTACACGGGCCTGCCCTTCGAGCCGGCCGCCAACCGCTACGCGCTGCAGGCCGCGCACGACGCGCTGGCCGACCTGTCCGGCGCGCTGAACACCACCGCCTCGTCGTTCCTGAAGATCGCGCGCGACTTCATACTGCTGGGCTCCGGCCCGCGCGCCGGTTTTGCGGAGCTGCAGCTGCCGGCCAACGAGCCGGGCTCGTCCATCATGCCCGGCAAGGTCAACCCCACCCAGGCCGAGGCACTGGCCATGGTCTGCTGCCGCGTGATCGGCAACCACACCACGGTCACGCTGGCCAACAGCCTGGGCACGCTGGAGCTGAACGCGTACAAGCCGGTGATCGTCTATAGCCTGCTGCAGTCGGTGACGCTGCTGGGCGACGCCGCATCGAGCTTCGCCGAGCATATGGTCGAAGGCGTGGAACCCGACCGTGCGCGCATCCAGGAACTGCTGGAGCGCTCGCTGATGTCGGTGACCGCGTTGAACCCGCACATCGGCTACGACAAGGCGGCCGAGATCGCGAAGCTGGCGGTGAAGAAGAATCTGTCGCTACGCGAAGCCGCCATCGATTCCGGCCACCTCACGAACGAGCAGTTCGATCAGTGGATCGACTTCAAGGCGTTGACGAAGGAAGTGTGAGCCTGGCCGATTCGCTCGCGTTCCTGGCGATGTGCCGCGCAAATCGACGCATCGCCGGGCACGGCCTATTTTGCCCATGACACGGAAAGCCAGTACTGCACAGGCTTCTTGCCCGGATCCACCCAGGAACTCGAGGAAAATCCATACGCCTTGGACACCGATGCCGAGACCGTGGCGCCGAACGACGTGAGCCAATCCACGCTGACACCAATGCCGGACAGGATTCTGCGATTGGCCACGCCAGGAATATTCACATAGGTGGATTCCCAGTTCGGCCAGGGCGAGTGATTGACGCGCCCGATCGCGAAATCCGAGAACAGGCCGAACTGAAGCTGATTACCGGCGGCGATGGGAACGCGCTTGTGAATGCCCAGGTTCAAAATGATGCCGTCGTCGAAAGACCCTTCATCGGCGCGATAGGCACGCACCGCATCTGGGCCACCCACGCTCAGCTTTTCACTCGGGTCCAGGTTCGTCGTGGCGTACTGGCCATTGGCACGCCCCGAAAGAAAGAGGTCTCCGCTCCGGTTCAGACCATAGGTAGCAAATCCGGATACCGAAAGCTTCCCGTAGTTGTCCTTGCGATTCACGGCGGCGTCGAATGCCGGCGCGTTGCTGCGCCGGTGACCCGCGGTGAACGCGGCCTCGCCGCTCCAGATATTGGAACGCAGCTGCTGGGCCCGATCCCCATTATTCGCCTGTAGCGAGAATCGCAACGCATCCAGCGTGCTATGCGCGGCAAAGTTCTCGAAGGCGTCGTAATAGGTGGACGTTCGGCTGTGCAGGTATGAGCCGCCCACCCACACGTTGCGGTCCAATCCGCGCGTAATGGGATATATCAGACCAAGCTGCGCCGTGTTGGCGACGCCGGTCAGGCGTGTGATGGCGTTGATGGTGTACTGCTGCCGGGTGATTCCGCCTGTCACGCGTAGCCCGTCGTCGAAAACAGGAATACTGCCTGTCAGCGAACCGGTCCACATTTTCTTTTCCGTACCCGTCAACGTCAGCGCATAACTCTCGCCCAGGCCAAAGAAGTTGTTGCCGGAGGCGGTTACACCCAGCCGGTAGAGACCCGTTGACTTGATGCCCTTGTTATCCAGAAAGATGTCGCCTTGAATCGGCTTGCCACGCTGGTCCAGGCTGAACAGCACATTGATATCGCCCGATCCTCCGCCCGGAGAGAACTGCGGCGCCTTGGCGATGGCAACGCCCGGCACGTCCTGCAAAAGCTGTGTGGCGCGCTCCAGCCGCGATGTCTGCAGCACGCAGACACGGTCCAATGTTTCATCTCCGCAAAGCGCTTTGGTTATCAGGCGTTGCAGCCTTGCATCCTTCACGCGGCTCTTGTTGTCGAGCTTCACCTCGTGAATCCGCCCGGGGAATGCCGTGAACCGCAGCGGCACACCTTGCTGACTCGCGCGCCAGTCCTCCTGCGTCACCAGGACCTGGCCAACGGGAAAGCCCCCTTGGCGCAGCGCGGCGGTCAGGCTTTCGGACCATCGATCAATGCCATCCAGCGTGGTGGGCGTGTTGCCGAGCGCGGCCGATGCCGTACGCAGCACGCGCACCACGTCGTCGGTTGCCGGGCCGCCCGCCGGAAATACGCTGAATGCGACGGCGACGGGCGTCGCTGGCACGTCCGATGGCGCAGCCACGCCGGCATGACTTTGCTCTGCGTAGGCGGAAGCTGCATGGAGCAGCCAGCAAACACAGAGCAGACGCCCCTTCACGCGAGACATTCTTGAAGGCTTCCGAGGCATATCTTCTGCTTGTTATGGAATTGGAACGTATCCCGCGCCCTGCCTGGTTGGCCTGGTGTATACAAGGCGGGCCAGTCAGGCAAATTGGCTGAGCACGAACACCCCGGCCGCCGCACCGCCAATCAGGCCAATGACGCGGCCGATCAGCATGTTGTCCAGTTCGTCATCGAGCACGAACGGATCGCGGCCGTGCCACAGCGTGCGTTTCAGCAGGGGGCGCGGAAACACGATGCAGGCAGACACCGCCACGCCGGCCACCACGTGCCCCACTCGCCCGATGCCAAGACTGTCCAGCGGCAGCAGAGCCATCACTACCAGCACCACCACCGTCACAATCAGCGTCAGAAAGATCCCACCGAACAAGCGGTCTATCGGATGTTTCATGATTCACTCCACGTTCGATAGCGCGGGTCTGGACTTGGCCAGCCCAAGCAGATGCCCGTTCAGGCGTGTCACCACTCCGGACCAGCTACCGGTGTATGGATGTCGGAACAGTCGCATCGATGGATACCAGGGGCTGTCTTCGCGTTCCAGATGCCAGCGCCAGTCCGCGTAGGCCGGCAACAGCAGCCATGTGCGCTTGCCCATCGCCCCGGCGACGTGGGCAACCGAGGTGTCGACCGTCACCACGAGGTCCAGTGCATCGATGGCACGGGCCGTGTCCAGCATGCTGCGCAACGTGGGGCCGAGATCATGGAAATTGGCGAGGCGCATTGCATACGACGCCGCCTCGCCGGCGCCTTCGCCCTTTTGCAGGCTGTAGAACTCCACTTCGTCATGCTCGAACAGCAAATCGAGCACGGACAGCGACGGCAGGGAGCGGTACGCGTCGTTCTCGTGCGAAGCTGCGCCCTTGAAGACGATGCCGACCTTCAGCGCATCGGGCCGCCCCGGCAACGCGAACTTCGGCAGGCCGGGCGGTAACCGCAGATAAGGCACGGAATCAGGCAGCGCGTCCAGTTCGAGCGGCAGGTAGGCCGGGATATCGTGCGGATACACCCAGTAGTCATGCAGGGGCAATGTCTTCGTCTGGTCGACGGCCAGAATGGCGTCCGCCTGATCGGATGCCTCGAATAGCCCCACCAGCGGCTTCTGACAGACCACCGTCACCTTCTGCGCGCCGGCCCGCTCTCGCAACATCCTGGCAAAACGCAGGAAGAAGATTTCGTCGCCGAGCCCGAATTCGCTCCATATCACGATGGACTTTCCATGCAGCGGCTGGCCGGTCCATTCCGCGATCTCGGCGGGCGGCTCAACGGTGGTGCGGCGCTTCCAGTGCCAGGACTTCACGCGCTGCGACCGCAGGCGGAATCCCTCGTGAATTCTTCCCTGCAAAATCAGATGCAGGAATTCGTATAGCTTCGGGCCCCATTCGTCCGGCAACCGCTCAACGGTGTCATGCCACAGCGTTTCAACCGCCTCGGTCAAATTCCAGCGCTGCATCAGCATGGCGGCCCTGTGCGCCACCTCGAAACGGTAGGGGTAGGTTTGCACGGCAGCCAGACACGCTCTTAGACATTCCTCGGGAGTCTGGGCACCCCCGGCCACCATAAGAAGATCCTTGGCCGTTGGCACCGGGCGTTTGCGCAGAACGATTTCGATGGACCGCTCCGCCAGCGACGCGGCGTCGTCGGCTGGCGCCGCCACCCGTTCCACGTGGTGATCACGCACCACGGCAATACGCTCGCACGCGGCAATTGGGGCGAGCGTTCTTACCACGTCGATCACGTTGATCGATGCCGGCAGCCTGGCGGACGCCTTGCACACGGTGAAGCTGGCGCGACGCGACGGGTCGACCTGACTGGGCCACGCGCCGCGTTCTTCGAGATCCTCGTCCGGCACCGTGACGATCACATAGCCGCCGGGCTTGACCAGATCGAGCCACCGCGCCAGCGCCTTTGGCGGATTGGCTACGTCCTGCAGGCAGTATCCGGCGTGGACGAAATCGAAGGCGAGCTCTTCCACGCCCGGAACATCTGCCACATCACCATGCCACGGCACCACCCTGGCTACCCGTGGAAACAGGCTCACATTGGCGGCCAGGGCCGAGTCGCGTTCACCGATTTCCAGGCCCACGCCGGCAAAGTAGTGCTGCACGAAGGCCGGATCATGCGCGCGGCGCAATGCCGCCTTCATCGACGGCTTCATGATCCTGTTGCCTCGCCAGCCGGCATCCTCTGGCGCCAGATCTCCTCAATCCTCTCGCCCAGGATTTCCGGGCGGCCCTTGAAGATCAGCTTCTCGATGGCATGTGGGCCCGCCAGCTTCGCGGTCAGCGCGGTGCGCTCGTCCCGGTCTTCGATCATGCGCACCGCGGCGTCGATATACGCTTCCGTCGTGCTGGCGATGGTCCATTCCGGAAAGCCAAGCCGGTGGAACATGCCTTCATCGATATGCTCGTGCACTTCGCGGCCTGTCTTGCACACGCCGATCAGACCCGCCCATACCGTATCGACAATGCCGTTGGTATTGCCGAACGGGAAGGGATTCAGGAACATGTCGCAGCCGGCAATGACATTCATGTAGCTGTGATAGTTCTGGTGCTTGTACACCACAGCGTCATCGCCAACGATGCGGTGCACCAGATTGCGTACCTGCGGGAAGACCAGCCCGCTGGCCTGGCCCACCAGGAAGTGGAATTGCACGGGCACCTTTGACTTGCGCGCAATCGTGGCGCACGTCTGGAGAAAGCCGGGATTGAGCTTGATCGTGGTGCCGGCAACTGCAATCTTGACCACCTCTGACGTTGACGGCGCTTTCTCTGGCAGCTTCAGCTCCAGCATGGCTGCGGGCGGACGATACGGCATGCCATCCGACGGCAGCTTCAGCAGCTTCTCGCTGAAGCACGCTTCATCGCCGACGTAGTCTTCTTCCACCACCACATAATCCATCGCATGGCCGTGGGTAGTGGCCGGATGCCCCAGCGCCATCATCTGCAGCGGCGCCACGCGCAGGGAGCCCAGCACCATCGTGATCGGGAACATGCCGACACTCGGCATATACATCATCTGTGCCTGGAATTTCTCACTCGTCTCGCGGATATGACGCGCATGGTCCCAGACGTTGTTGCCCTCGATCGGGATGAACTCATGAAAGACCTCCTTGCCCGCATCGTCCACGCGGTCGCCGTAGCCCATTCCCACCAGATGGAAGCGGTCGCGCATGGCCACCATCGTCTGCGAGTGCGTGCGATAGATCGAGTGGTTTTTCGAGAACCATTCCAGCACCACCAGCAGCACGGGCTTGCCGTCCGCCGGCTCGGCGGCCTGCCGCTCCACGTCGAACAGCCCGAGCGTGGCCAGCTTGCGCCGGATCAGCGTGTTGATCGGCTTCTTGATGTCGTGCTTGCTGGCAATGTCGGCGTAGCTGCAATGCATGTAGACGTCGTGCATCACACCCATCGGCAACACATCCACGCTTTCGATCTGGTCAAGGCGCTCCGGCAGCCAGCGCAGCAGCAGCTCGCGCTTGGCATGTGCCGACGGCGTTGCCAGAAAGCGTGACGACATCATGGCCAGCGCCAGGCCGGCTGTGACCACCTTGTTGTGTGCCCAAAAGGCATCCCAATCGAGCCTGACTTCAGACTCCGGCAGGTAGAACAGCTGGAACTTGCGCAGGTCAGACGTGCGCAGCTGCAGCGAATAGCGGGCCTCTTCGTCCAGGCCAAGCGTGCGCAGCACGTGATCAGCGTTGCGAAACGGGCTGGCCGCAAACAGGGCCGCGAGCCAGCGCTGGAACGGCAGCAGCAGCGCGCCGCCGTGATCGGTGATACGGAATTCCGGATCGGTGGCCAGACTGCTGATGGCGGAGGTTAGCCGCGTCACCAGGTGGTCGTCCATGATGTCGCGCGCCTCGCCCGACTGCGCCCACTCGTCGATATCCATCAGGATGCCGTAGTGGCTGTCGATCCGGTTGAGCAAGGCCACCAGTTCACGGCCCGCCTTTTCATGTTCGCGGCGATAGCAGAGATATTCGAACTTGTTGATGCTGAAAATCGAAGGCTTTGTCATGATGATTTTCCGTTGAAGGAATCATTGCCTGGGTGGTAGCGGCACGCATGGCATCACGGCGATGGATTCGACGCGTTACAACGCGTCTTGCATTGCGATGCGCATCGCCAATCGATGCGTCGCAGATTCGTGCACCGCTTCCGTCCACATTGCCATCATGAATGGCTCATCCATGAGTGTGGCAGTTACTTTAGAAAATCGAAATGAAAATGGTCCCAAGCAATTTCCGATAAAACAGAATCGGAAATTGAATGGACCAGAGTAGAAAAACGCCGAATAGCATTGAGAACCTGGCGACTTATGGGCGCGTCGATCAGGTCGATGGCACGCCGATGCCTTGCGGCACCGGCGTGCACCGATTACTTACCGAGCCCCCATGCAGTGGCCAGCATGGGCGTGGCAGCCTGCTCGATGGAGGCCTTCAGCCAGCCGTGCGTCTTCACAACGTAGGGCTTGCCGTTCTTGACGCCGCTTTCCGTGTAGAAGAACTCACGGGTCTGCGTGTTGACCGAGAGGTCGGCCTTCATCTTCGTCTGCGGATCTTCGTACACGTAGTGCTTCACGCCATCGGCACCATCACGGAAGGCCAGGTTGCGCTCCAGCGCGCCGGAGCTGGTGGCAATCTTGACCTTGGCCACATTCGCGGCAGCATCAACTTCCACTGCTTCAAGCGTGGCACCCATCCAGGCTTCGTCGCCAAGCTCCACCGTCAGGGCTTGCGGAGAGGTCAATTGCCAGTTGGCCCCGATGAGGTCGGTCCAGAAGTACGCCACACCAGCACCCAGGCCAACGGCACCCACCGCGCCGGCTACCGCAGCGCCGGCCGAACCGCTACTCGAACCACCACCCGAACCGCCGGCATTACCGCCCGAGCTGCCGCTGCTGCCGTCACTCCCATCGCTCCCATCGCTCCCATCGCTCCCGTTACTCCCATTGCTCCCATTGCTCGCGTCACTACCATTGCTGCCGTTGCTGCCGTTACTGGAGCCATTCGAGCCGTCGGAAATGTTGGTGATAGAACCGCCGTCACCGGGATTGATCGAGCCGTTCGTGTTATCGATGCCCGTGCCGTTCGACGAGTTGCCCGAAACGTTGGCCGAGCCGTTGCCGTCGGTATTAATCGTGCCGTTGGTATTGTCGATACCGGTACCGTTCGACGAGTTGCCCGACACGTTGGTCGATCCATTCCCATCGGTGTTAATCGTGCCGTTGGTGTTGTCGATACCCGTACCGTTGGTCGAGTTACCCGAGACGTTGGTCGAGCCGTTGCCATCGGTGTTGATGGTGCCGTTGGTGTTGTCTACGCCTGTACCGTTGGTCGAGTTACCCGAGACGTTGGTCGAGCCGTTCCCATCAGTGTTGATGGTGCCGTTGCTGTTATCGACGCCAGTGCCATCGGTCGTGTTGCCCGAGATATTGGTCGAGCCGTTGCCGTCGGTGTTAATGGTGCCGTTGGTGTTATCAACGCCGGTGCCGTTGGTCGAGTTGCCCGAGACATTGGTCGTACTGTTGTCGGTCGTGTTGATCGTGCCGTTACCGTTGTCGACGCCAGTACCGTTGGTGGTATTGCCCGAGATGTTCGTCGATCCGTTGCCACTGGTATTGATGGTGCCGTTTCCGTTGTCAACGCCCGTGCCATCGGTCGTATTGCCCGAGATATTGGTCGAGCCGTTGCCGTCGGTGGTAATCGTGCCGTTACCGTTGTCTACACCGGTGCCGTTGGTCGAGTTACCCGAAACGTTCGTCGTACCGTTGTCGGTCGTGTTGATCGTGCCGTTGCCGTTGTCGACGCCAGTACCGTTGGTGGTGTTGCCCGAGATGTTCGTCGAGCCGTTGCCACTGGTATTGATCGTGCCGTTACCGTTGTCCACGCCGGTGCCATCAGTCGTGTTTCCCGAGACGTTGGTCGAGCCGTTGCCCTCGGTATTGATGGTGCCGTTGCCGTTATCAACGCCCGTGCCGTTGGACGAGTTACCCGAAACGTTCGTCGTACCGTTGTCGGTCGTGTTGATCGTGCCGTTGCCATTATCAACGCCAGTACCGTTGGTGGTATTGCCCGAGATGTTCGTCGAGCCGTTGCCACTGGTATTGATGGTGCCGTTGCCGTTGTCTACGCCAGTGCCATCGGTCGTGTTGCCCGAGACGTTGGTCGTGCCGTTTCCGTCGGTGGTGATCGTGCCGTTACCGTTATCGACGCCAGTACCGTTGGACGAGTTTCCCGAGACGTTGGTCGTACCGTTGTCGGTCGTATTGATCGTGCCGTTACCGTTGTCTACACCGGTGCCGTTGGTGGTGTTGCCGGACACATTGGTCGAGCCGTTGCCGCCGGTATTAATCGTGCCGTTACCGTTGTCTACGCCAGTGCCATCGGTCGTGTTGCCCGAGATATTGGTCGAGCCGTTGCCGTCGGTGGTAATCGTGCCGTTACCGTTATCGACGCCTGTGCCGTTGGTCGAGTTACCCGAAACGTTCGTCGTACCGTTGTCGGTCGTGTTGATCGTGCCGTTGCCGTTGTCGACGCCGGTGCCGTTCGTGGTGTTGCCGGACACATTGGTCGAGCCGTTGCCGCCGGTATTAATCGTGCCGTTACCGTTGTCTACGCCCGTGCCATCGGTCGTGTTACCTGAGACGTTCGTCGAGCCGTTGCCCTGGGTGTCGATAGTGCCGTTGCCGTTGTCAACGCCTGTGCCGTTCGTGGTGTTGCCGGACACATTGGTCGAACCGTTGCCGCCGGTATTAATCGTGCCGTTACCGTTGTCCACGCCGGTGCCATCAGTCGTGTTGCCCGAGACGTTGGTCGAGCCGTTGCCCTCGGTATTGATGGTGCCGTTGCCGTTATCAACGCCCGTGCCGTTGGACGAGTTTCCGGAGACGTTGGTCGTACCGTTGTCGGTCGTGTTGATCGTGCCGTTGCCATTATCAACACCGGTACCGTTGGTAGTGTTACCGGACACATTGGTCGAGCCGTTGCCACCCGTGTTGATGGTGCCGTTTCCGTTATCGACGCCCGTGCCGTCGGTGGTATTGCCCGAGACGTTTGTCGAGCCATTGCCATCGGTATTAATGGTGCCGTTGCCGTTGTCTACACCGGTGCCGTTAGCCGAGTTGCCCGATACGTTAGTCGTACCGTTATCGGTCGTGTTGATCGTCCCGTTGCCGTTGTCAACGCCGGTACCGTTGGTGGTGTTGCCCGAGATATTCGTCGAACCATTGCCACCCGTGTTGATGGTGCCATTGCCGTTATCGACGCCCGTGCCATCGGTCGTGTTTCCCGAGACGTTGGTCGAGCCGTTGCCCTCGGTATTGATGGCGCCGTTGCCGTTGTCTACGCCGGTGCCATTTGTTGAGTTGCCCGAGACATTGGTCGAGCCATTGCCACCCGTGTTGATGGTGCCGTTGCCATTGTCTACGCCAGCGCCTTCCGTCGAGTTTCCGGAGATGTTCGCCGAGCCATTCCCACCGGTATTGATTGTTCCGTTGCCGTTGTCAACGCCGGAGCCATTACCCGTGGTGTTGCCCGAAATGTTCGTCGAGCCGTTGCCCTGGGTGTCGATCGTGCCGTTGCCGTTGTCAACGCCGGTGCCGTTCGACGAATTTCCGGAGACGTTGGTCGTACCGTTATCCGTCGTGTTAATCGTGCCGTTACCGTTGTCGACGCCAGTACCGTTGGTGGTATTGCCCGAGATGTTCGTCGAGCCGTTGCCGCCCGTGTTGATGGTGCCGTTGCCGTTGTCAAAACCCGTGCCGTCGGTGGTATTGCCCGAGACGTTGGTCGTGCCGTTGCCATCGGTATTGATGGTGCCGTTGCCGTTGTCAACGCCGGTGCCGTTTGCCGAGTTACCCGACACGTTGGTTGTACCGTTATCCGTCGTGTTAATCGTGCCGTTGCCGTTATCGACGCCCGTGCCGTTGGTGGTGTTGCCCGAGATGTTCGTCGAACCGTTGCCACCTGTGTTGATGGTGCCGTTGCCGTTATCGACGCCAGTACCGTCCGTCGTGTTACCGGAGACGTTAGTCGAGCCGTTGCCGTCGGTGTGGATGGAACCATTACCGTTGTCAACGCCCGTACCATTCGTCGAGTTGCCCGACACGTTCGTGGAGCCATTTCCATCGGTGTTGATGGAACCATTGCCGTTGTCCACGCCGGTACCGTTCGTTGAGTTTCCCGAGACATTGGTCGACCCATTGCCACCCGTGTTGATGGTGCCGTTGCCATTGTCTACGCCGCTGCCATCTGTCGAGTTGCCCGAGATGTTTGCCGAGCCATTCCCACCGGTATTGATCGTCCCGTTGCCGTTGTCAACGCCAGTACCGTTACCGGTGGTATTGCCCGAAATATTCGTTGAGCCATTGCCCTGGGTGTCGATAGTGCCGTTGCCATTATCGACACCGGTGCCGTTGGCCGAGTTGCCCGACACATTGGTTGTTCCGTTATCGGTCGTATTGATCGTGCCGTTACCGTTATCGACACCAGTACCGTTGGTGGTATTGCCAGAGATGTTCGTCGAGCCGTTACCGCCTGTGTTGATCGTGCCGTTTCCGTTATCGACGCCCGTGCCATCGGTGGTATTGCCCGAGACGTTGGTCGAGCCGTTGCCATCGGTGTTGATCGCGCCGTTACCGTTATCGACTCCGGTACCGTTTGCCGAGTTGCCCGACACGTTGGTCGTGCCGTTATCGGTCGTATTGATCGTGCCGTTGCCGTTATCAACGCCAGTACCGTTAGTGGTGTTGCCCGAGATGTTCGTCGAGCCGTTGCCACCTGTGTGAATAGTGCCGTTGCCGTTGTCGACGCCGGTGCCGTCGGTTGTGTTGCCCGAGACGTTGCTCGAACCGTTACCACCGGTATTGATCGTGCCATTACCGTTGTCTACGCCCGTACCGTTCGTCGAGTTGCCAGAAACGTTGGTCGAGCCATTGCCGTCGGTGTTGATGGAACCATTGCCGTTATCTACGCCGGCACCCTCCGTCGAGTTGCCCGAGACGTTAGTCGAGCCGTTGCCGCCGGTATTGATTGTTCCGTTGCCGTTGTCAACGCCAGTACCGTTGGTGCTGTTTCCCGAGATATTGGTCGAACCATTGCCATCGGTATTGATGGCACCGTTACCGTTATCTACGCCGGCACCGTCCGTCGAGTTACCCGAGATGTTGGTCGAGCCGTTGCCGCCGGTGTTGATCGTCCCGTTGCCGTTGTCGACGCCAGTCCCATCGGTGGTATTGCCCGAGACGTTGGTCGAGCCATTGCCCTGGGTGTCGACAGTGCCGTTGCCGTTATCGACGCCGGTGCCATTGGCCGAGTTACCCGACACATTGGTCGTGCCGTTATCGGTCGTATTGATTGTGCCGTTGCCGTTATCAACACCCGTGCCGTTGGTGGTATTGCCGGAGACGTTCGTCGAGCCGTTACCACCGGTGTTGATGGAACCATTGCCGTTGTCTACACCGGCACCCTCGGTGGTGTTGCCCGAAACGTTGGTCGAGCCGTTGCCATCGGTGTTGATTGCGCCGCCGTTGTCCACGCCCGTACCGTTGGTCGTGTTACCCGAGATGTTGGTCGAGCCGTTGCCGCCGGTGTTGATCGTGCCGTTTCCGTTGTCTACGCCAGTACCATCGGTGGTATTGCCCGAGACGTTGGTCGAGCCATTGCCCTGGGTGTCGACAGTGCCGTTACCGTTATCGACGCCGGTGCCATTGGACGAGTTACCCGACACATTGGTCGTGCCGTTATCGGTCGTATTGATCGTGCCGTTGCCGTTATCAACACCGGTACCGTTGGTGGTATTACCCGAGATATTCGTCGAGCCGTTACCACCGGTGTTGATGGAACCATTGCCGTTGTCGACTCCGGTACCGTCGGTAGAGTTACCCGAGACATTACTGGACCCGTTTCCGTCGGTGTTGATGCTGCCGCCGTTGTCCACGCCCGTACCGTTGGTCGTGTTACCGGAGATGTTGGTCGAGCCGTTACCACCCGTGTTGATCGTACCGTTGCCGTTATCAACGCCGGTACCGTTGGTCGTATTACCCGAGATGTTCGTGGAGCCGTTACCGCCGGTGTTGATCGTGCCGTTGCCGTTGTCGACGCCGGTACCTTCGGTCGAATTACCCGAGACGTTGCTCGAGCCATTGCCGTCGGTATTGATGGTGCCGCCGTTGTCTACGCCCGTGCCATTCGTCGAGTTCCCCGAGACGTTGGTCGAGCCGTTGCCCTGGGTGTCGACGGTACCGTTGCCGTTATCGACACCGGTGCCGTTGGAGGAATTACCCGAGACGTTGGTCGAACCATTGCCGTCGGTATTGATCGCGCCGTTTCCGTTATCGACGCCGGCGCCTTCGGTCGAGTTGCCGGAGATGTTTGTCGAGCCGTTGCCGTCGGTATTGATCGTGCCGCCGTTGTCTACGCCCGTACCGTTGGTCGAGTTGCCCGAAACGTTTGTGGATGCATTGCCATCGGTATTGATCGTGCCATTGCCGTTGTCAATGCCAGCGCCTTCCGTCGAATTGCCCGATACGTTAGTCGAGCCGTTGCCGCCGGTATTGATCGCGCCGTTGCCGTTATCAACGCCGGTACCGTTGGCTGAGTTACCCGACACGTTGGTTGTTCCGTTATCGGTCGTATTGATGGTGCCGTTGCCATTATCGACACCAGTACCGTTGGTCGTATTACCCGATACGTTCGTGGAGCCGTTACCACCGGTGTTGATGGAACCATTGCCGTTGTCCACGCCGGTGCCATCGGTCGAGTTACCCGAGACATTGCTGGACCCGTTTCCGTCGGTGTTGATGCCGCCGCCGTTGTCTACGCCCGTGCCGTTGGTAGTGTTACCCGAGATGTTGGTCGAGCCGTTGCCGCCGGTATTGATCGTGCCATTGCCGTTATCAACGCCGGTACCGTTGGTGGAATTGCCGGACACATTGGCCGAGCCATTGCCGTCGGTGCTGATCGTGCCGTTGCCGTTATCAACACCCGTACCGATGGTGGAATTGCCAGACACGTTGGTCGAGCCATTCCCGCTGGTGTTGATCGTGCCATTGCCGTTATCAACGCCCGTACCGTCCGTCGAGTTGCCCGAGACATTCACCGAACCATTGCCGTCGGTGTTGATGGTGCCGCCGTTATCGACGCCCGTGCCGTTGGTCGAGTTGCCGGACACGTTGGCCGAGCCATTGCCGCCCGTATTGATCGTGCCGTTGCCGTTGTCGACGCCGGTACCGTTGGCCGAGTTACCCGATACGTTTGTGGTGCCGTTATCGGTCGTGGTAACTGTGCCGTTACCGTTGTCGACGCCGGTGCCGTTGGTCGTATTGCCCGAAATGTTGGTCGAGCCGTTGCCGCTCGTATTGACGGCGCCGTTGCCATTATCGACACCGGTACCGTCCGTGGTGTTACCCGAAATGTTCGTCGAACCATTGCCAGCGGTATTGACAGTGCCATTGCCGTTATCGACGCCAGTACCGTTGGTCGAGTTACCGGAGACATTGGTCGAGCCGTTGCCGTCGGTGTTGATGCTGCCGCCGTTGTCTACGCCCGTACCGTTGGCCGAGTTACCGGACACGTTGGTCGAACTGTTCCCACCCGTATTGATCGTGCCGTTGCCGTTGTCTACGCCTGCGCCGTTCGTCGAGTTGCCCGAGACATTTGCCGAGCCGTTGCCATCGGTATTGATAGTGCCGCCACCGTTGTCTACACCCGTGCCGTTGGTCGAGTTGCCGGACACATTGGTCGAACCGTTACCACTAGTGTTGATCGTGCCGTTACCGTTTTCTACACCGGCGCCGTCGGTAGAGTTGCCCGAGATGTTCGTACTGCCGTTGCCACCAGTACTGATGGCGCCGTCGCCATTGTCGATACCGATGCCGTTGACGGAGCGGCCGGTAAGGTTTGTCGTCCCATTCTCAAACGTCTCGATCGACCCATTGCTGTTGTCGATGCCGGTGCCGTTGAAGGTTTCGCCAAGGACGTTTGTGGACCCATTGCCGCTGGTGCTAATCGTGCCGTTGCTAAGAACACCGGGGCCTTCGATTGATGTTCCGGAGATGTAAGTCGCGCCATTTCCATTCGTACTAACGTTGCCCCTGACATTTACGCCTGGACCATTGGTGGAGTTCCCCGCGATATTTGTATGCCCAGAAACCTCAAGGCTATCGCCCACAGTCACACCGGTCCCGCTCGCGCTCGTTCCAGTGACATTCAGGTTCGCGCCATCCGCGATCGACGTGTTTCCGTACACCATCGCACCGATGCGGTTTGTGCTGGTGCCCGTAATGTTCAGATCCGCACCATCCGAAATGGATGTGTTTCCATTCACCAACACACCAGCATAGTTCGTGCTCTCACCCACAAGATCCACGGTGGCGTTGCCCGAGGCAATCAACGTCCCAGCGATCCAGGACCCGGCGTGGTCTCCGCTGGTGCCCGAGACATTCAGCTTCGTACTATCCGAGAGGGTCACGCGTCCGGTCGCATGCCCGCCGGCACCGTTCGTGCTATGACCGACAATGTCCACGCTGGCGTTTCCTGAAGCATTTAATGATCCATAAATCCAAGTGGCGTGCCCTTCTACGCTGCTGCCCGTTACATTCAGCTTTGCACCATCCGAGAGGGACGTGTCTGCGTTCACGAATGCACCGGTATGGTTTGTGCTCTGCCCCGCAAGATTCACGCTGGCGTTGCCCGAGGCAGTCATATTTCCGCCGAAAATGTTGACGCCCAGGTTTTCCACGCTGGTGCCGGTCACATTCAGCTTTGCACCATCCGTGAAAGTGGTGTCTCCATTCACGCGCACACCGTCTGCGTTTGTGCTTTGACCCACCAGATCCACACTGGCGTTGCCGGAGACATTCACCCCAGTGAGCCATGCGCCTTGTGCCCCCACGCTAGTGCCCGTGAGATTCAGCGTCGCCCCATCCGCCAGGGACGTGTTTCCGTTCGCTATCGCACCAGTGCCGTTTGTGCTATTGCCCACCAGCGCCACGCTGGCGTTGCCCGAGACATTTACATTGGTCAGCCATGCGCCTTCAGCCTCCGCGCTGGTGCCCGTGAGATTCAACTGGGCGTCACCCGTGAGCGACGTGCTGCCGTAGACGGAAGCAGCAATGCAGTTTGTGCTTGTGCCCGTGACATCCAGCTTCGCATCGCCCGCGAGGGACGTGTTGCCGGATACAGACGCACCGCGTCCGTTTGTGCTATTGCCCGTGAGGTTTAGCGTCGCACCACCCGTGAGTGATGTATTGCCGATGACACCCGCTCCGGTTCCGTTCGCGCTGGTGCCCGTAAGATCCAGCTTCGCGCCATCCGCGAGGGATGCGCCTCCGGTGACCAGTGCGCCATATCCTTCTGAGCTGTTGCCCGCCAGATCCACACTGGCATTGCCCGAAGCAGTCAATGGCCCAGCAATCCAGGCGGCGTGCCCGTCTACGCTGCTGCCCGTCACATTGAGTTTTGCACCATCCGTGAGGGACGTGGCGCTGGCCATATACACACCGGCGTTGGTTGTGCTACGCCCCGCCAGATCTACGCCGGCGTTGCCTGAAACGTTAACGCCCTGAATCCAAATACCTGACCGCATGTCGCTTGTGCCCGTTGCATTCAGGTTCGCACTATCCTCGAGGGACATTCTGCCGATGAAGCCAACGCCGGGAAAAGCTGTGCTGCTACCCGTGACATTCACCTTCGCGCCATCCGTGAACAACGCGTCTCCTTGCACGTAGACGCCGTAGTTGTCTGTGCTATTGCCCTCCATATTCAGGCTGGCATTACCCGAGACCGTAGATGTGCCGTCAATCCGGACACCAGATCGGGCTACGCTGGTACCCACCATGTTCAATGTGGCGTTACCCGTCATATTCAAGCTGCTGCCAAGGTAGGCGCCGTCGCCTCCTACGCTCGTACCATTGATATTTAGTACTGAATCTCCAGAGATGTTGAGCACGGAGGCAGAGACCCCGTACCCGCCGACGCTGCTTCCAGTGATATTCAACGTACCGCCTGTTTGCGTCAGTTCATTACCGATGTAAACACCATGCCCACCATTGGCCGCACCCTGAATCGTTCCGCCGCCGATATTCGTCCAGGTGCCACCGAGGGACACCGCAGTCTGCGTCTCGTGGCCCGTCGTGTTTCCCGAAACGTCCAATCTGCCGCCATTCAGGTCGAAACGGGATGTGTCTGCACTCCAGACCCGACCGTTATCGCCACCGCCCATCGCAGCAGTCAAATTCAGATTCAATTGATTCGATGTCGACGTGATATTGCCGTCCAGCGTGATAGTGCCGTTTGCCAGCAGCGTCAGGTTGGCGGCGCCGCCGCTGGTCTTGCTGATGTCAGCGCCAGCACGCTGATTGATATTGCCCGTGGCGCCCCCCGCGCTAGCGGTGGTGAGCGTGACGCTGGTGCCGTTGTTCAGTGCGTCATTGATGGAAGTATTGCGAACGGTTGCCGTCGTATTGGTACCGCCGCTGAAGCCGCCCGTAATGTTGCCGTTATAACCATTGGGCCCAGCGGCACTGTCGATGACGATGTCGGTCGGGTCGATCAGCCATTCGCCGGCCTTGCCGTTGGGGGCTGACGCCGATACGCCGCCCTTCACGTCAAGACTGTGGCCCGATGTTTCCACAAAGCCGCCGTCGCCATTGAGCGCGCCGGCATCGATGCGTGCACCGGCATCCACCTGGGTGAAGTTGGCAAAGGTCACGCCGTCCTGCAGCAGCTTGCCGGCTTCCGTGCCCGCGAGCTTGTTCAGGCTATCGCCGCCCAGCACTACCTTGCCGCCTTCGGCATCACCCTTCGCGTTGATGGATGCGTCGCCAAACATGCCAACGCGGTCGCCTGACAGCACCACGGTGCCGCCCTTGCCGCCAGCTGCTGTGTTCGAAGCGTCGATGGCGCCGGTCAGCGTAACGTCGCCGGTCTTGCCCGCGTCCGCCACCACTGTGCCGGCGCGCGTCACGCCACTGAGGTTCACCACCGTGTTGAGCAGCGTGTTCGAACCACGGGCGGTCAGCAGCACCGTACCGTCTTGTGCGTGGATATTGCCGCTGTTCTCCACCAGCGCGTTGGCCGTGGCGTTGGTCAGCACCAGCGAAATGCCCTGGCCGTTCGGCAGCGCTACCGTGGCACTGTCGCCTGCGGCCAGCACGACTTGACCGCCCTTGGCAGTCGAAATATCGCCACTGTTTCGCACCTGGTCGCCCATGAGGGTCACATAGCCCTGGGCGTTGATCGTGCCTTCGTTGATCACGCCGGCTTGCGTACCCGTCGCGCTCAATGCCAGCGGATTGCCCGCCATGAAGGCGTTGGCGTCGATAGACTTGGTGGTGGCCAGCAGCGAACCCACATTGACCACGGCGCCACGGCCAAACAGCACGCCGTTGGCGTTCTGAATCAGCACCTGGCCGTTTGCCAGCAGGGAACCCTGGATGTTTGACGGCACACCGCCGGTGACGCGGTTCAGCGCCTGCGCCTGGGCGTTGGGCTGATTGAACTGAACGGTGTTGCCCTGGCCGATGTTGAACGTGTTCCAGTCGATCACGGCGCGTTGGGTGCCCTGGTCGATATTCATGGTGGTGCCGTTGGGCTGCGAGATCGTTGCCTGGCCCGCCACCACGTTGCCGTTCGTCGGCAGCGCTTGTGCGAACGCCGGATTGGCATCGAGCACCAACATCGCCAGCGCAACGGCAGTCATTGCAGAAACCACTCCGAACCGGGCGCCGTCACCCGTGCTGCCACCCTCGCCCGGGCACTTGCCCTGGCTCTTCACGTTTTCCGCAACGGCCACGAGCATGCCGAGACGCTTGCTGAATACGCGGCGATACCGATTCTTGTTCATGATGAGGTCCTGTAATTTTCTGTTGTCTTCGCAAAATCCGTTGCGTTTCGCCCGGACGGATTCAACCCGGCCAAAGGCCTGTGCGATTGCATGAAGCAATCGTGTTGGGCCACGTGGCGGGGTCTCGATTACTGGGAGTCGGGGGCAATTTCGAGCACGCTGTCTGCGGTGCTGCTGTACGCCGGATGGTCCTGGCTGAAGCGCCATGACGAATTACGCGATTCCTTACATGGGATCGTAGGGACGGCGAGCTTTCGCCAAAATCGCAATAAATCTAAACTCGCGGGCTAATGCAGAAATCAGACTTTTCTCGCAGACAATCTTGACGAGAATCGGCACGCAAAATAGTTGATAAGCGAATTCTTGGCAGCGACTTCAAAAAACTCGCGTGGCTTTTCGGTGACATGCGACGTGCTCAGTGGCGGACTCGCTCAATTACTGTGCGCGCAATCACCTTGCATAACCGCTTGGTCTTTGCACCTGGCTAATCGCGCGTTCTCTGCGTCGACTGTCATTGCGATGTCGGCTTCTGGATCTTCAAAGGAAAAGCCCGTCAGGCAATCGGAAGATTCCGGAAGGCATGACGGGTGGAAACCCGGACGCGATGCCCTGCGTCCGGTTGCTGGTTGCCGCGATCAGCTCGCGACAGTCGTACCTTGTGATGTGTCGGCCTGGGCGCTGCCGGATTTCAGCCAGCCGTGCGACTTCACGGTGTAAGGCTCGCCGGCCTTCACGCCGGACTCAACGTAGAAGAATTCGCGCGTCTGCGTGTTCACCGAGAGCGCGGCGCGGGTCTGCGTGGCGGCGTCCTCGTGGGCGAAGTGCTTGACGCCGTCAGCGCCATCGCGGAACGCCAGTTGCAGGGCCGCTGCGCCGTCGCGTGTGCTGACCCGCACGCTGGCATGTTCGCTCGCCGCGTCCACTTCGATGCTATCGAGCACCGCATCGGCCCAGTATTCGGCGTCGCCGCTTTCCACCGTCAACGGTTGCGCGGTTTCGAGTTGCCAGGCCGCATCCTCCAGACCGTCGCGGAAGTAGATGAACGCACCGCCAACACTCGCCACGCCGGCAATCGCCGCCACGGCCGCCCCGCTGCCGCTGCTGCCACCGCCCGAGTCCTGGCTGCTGGCCGGGCTGGTCGGGCTGACAGGCTGGGGCACAGGCTCCACCGGCCATGCGTGCTCCACCACGCTCGACTGCCCTTCGCCGGTCACCTGGATGCCGGGCGCCACGCCCTCGCCATTTTTCGAGGTGCCTGCGATACGGCTTTGGGCGCCGGCGCCAACGTCGATGACGCCACTGCCCGACTGCGCCACGCCGGCGCCGTTGACCGACGTGCCGTCCAGGCTGCTCGATGCACCGTCGGTGATGCGGATCGCACCGCCCTGGTCCACGCCGGTGCCTGCGGTCGACTTGCCCGACACGTCCAGCGAGCCGGTGCCGCCGACGTCGATGGCGCCGTTGCCGGTCTGTGCGACACCGGTGCCGCTGGCCGATTCGCCCGCCAGGCTCGCGCCGCCGCCTTCGGTGACGCGGATCACGCCGCCCTGGTCCACGCCGGTGCCGTCCACCGACTTGCCCGACACGTCGAGCGAGCCGGTGCCGCCCACATCGATCGAACCGTTGCCCGTCTGGGCCACACCGGCGCCGCTGGTCGATTCGCCCTCCACGCTCACGGCACCGCCGTCGGCAATGCGGATCGAGCCGCCCTGGTCTACCCCGGTACCTTCGGTCGACTTGCCCGACACATCCAGCATGCCGCCGCCGCTCACATCGATGGCGCCCGTCTCTGACTGCGCCAGGCCGGTGCCGTGCGTCGACGTACCGCCAACCGTGCCGCTGGCATCGTCAGTGACGCGGATCTTGCCGCCCTGGTCGATGCCAGTGCCGTACTCGGATTCCCCGGAGATATCCAATGCACCCAGCCCGCTGGCATCGAGCGAAGCGTCCTCGTGCTGGTAGATGCCAGCGCCGTTGGTGGACTTGCCGGTCAGGTCGACCGTGCCTTCGCCCGAAATGCTGAGCGTGCCGTTCTGGTCGATGCCGGTCCCGTCTGTTGAGCTGCCGATCACTGTCAGGCTTGCGCTTTCGTCCACGACGGCGTCGATATTTCCCTTAAAGCCCACGCCGCTGCCTTGGGCAGAGGTACCGGAGATCGTCACGTGCGACGCGTCGCCCGCCTCGATGCCGAGCGGCGTGTTTTTGGTTTCGTACCGTTCGAACCACACGCCGGACCCTTCCGTGGATGTCCCCGTCAGGTTCAGCGTGCCCTGATCGGTCACGATGAGCGCTTCATCGAAGGTCACACCATTACCCGACACGGAAGACCCTGTGATGTTTGCGGTGGCGTTGCCAGAAATCGTCTGGTTGCCCGTCCCCATTGGCATGAAGCCATCGCCGGAGACGCTGCTGCCGGTGATATCGGCCGAGGCGTTGTCAGTCAGGTTGAGCCTGATGTTTGCCCCTCTGTTGGTCTGCGATGTGCCAACGGCGACCATCGACGCATCGCCAGACAAGTGGAACGTGCCACCTATCCCCGTGCTGGAGCCAGAAGTGCCTTTCACCTGGAGGCGGCCTGTATCCTTGACGCCCGACGTGCCTGCACTGAAGCCAACACCTGTCGCGGACACCCCCTCCAGCAGCGCACTACCGCTGTCACGCACGTTGATGCCCCCAATCGCAATGCCAGCCCCCGACTGGGAATTGCCTGACACTGTTGCACTGCCCTGGCCAGCCACTTCGATCCGGCCGCTGGCCCAGATGCCGGAACCCTTTTCCGATGTGCCCGCCATGTTGAGCCGGCCGTTGTCGGTAACCCAGATGCCACTCGGAACGTACTGGATGCCCGCTCCGGATACGCCTTGGCCCATGATGTTCAGGGTTGCGTTATCGACAACATCGACCTTGCCGACCAGCCGCACACCGAGCAGGTTGGCGCCGTTGGTGTTATTCACGCTGCCGGAAATGTTCAGCGTGCCGTCACCCACCACGGTCAACGCGCCGAGCCGAACGCCGTCCGAGCCTGTGGCCGTGCCGCGAATGTCGCCGCCGCCGATATTGAGCAGGTTGCCTACCATGTCAACCGCCCTGCCACTGGTGCCCGTCCTGTCGCCCGAGATCTGCACCTGGCCCCCATTCAGGTCGATGGTGCTGGTGCTTGCCTGCGTCACGGCGCCCTTGGTCTCTCCCGCCGATGCCGTCAGATTGAGGTTCAGCTTGTCCGACGTCGATGTGATGTTGCCGTTCAGCGTGATGTTGGCGTCCGCGATCATCGTCAGGTTCGCGGCAGCGCCGCTGGTCTTGGTGATATCGGCGCCAGCGTTCTGCACGATGTTGCCGGTGGCTGCGCCGCTGCTGGCCGTGGTGATCGTCACGTCTGTACCTGCGTTCAGCGCATCGCTGATGGTGGCGTTGTTGACCGTGGCGGCATCGCGCGTGGCCAGGAAGCCTTCGGTGACGCTGCCGTCGTAGTCGACGTCCATGCCCGTGCTGATCGTGATGTTGGTCGGATCGATCAGCCAATGGCCGGCCTTGCCTTGTGCCGAGGCCGCGCTGACCGTGCCCTGCACGTCCAGATACTCACCCGAGGTTTCGACGAAGCCGCCGTCGCCGCGCACGGCGTTGGCCTGGATGCGCGCGCCATGGTCCACCTGCGTGTGGCGCGCAAAGGTCATGCCGTCCTGCAACAGCCCTTCCGCCGCGGTGCCGGGCAGCATGCCCAGGCTGTCGCCACCGAGGATGGCCGTGCCGCCTGCGGCATCGCCGCTGACGTCGATGCTGGCGTCGCCGAACAGCCCCACGCGGTCACCCGACAGCACCACCGTGCCGCCCTGGCCGCCCGCATTCAGGTTCGACGCATCGAGCTGGCCGGTAACCACCACGTCGCCCGTGGCGCCGGCATCGGCCACGATCGTGCCCGCGCGCACCACCCCGTCGAGATTGACCACCGTGTTGAGCAGTGCGTCCTTGCCGCGCGCAGTGATCAGCACCGAGCCGTCCTGAGAAAGGATGTGCCCGGCGTTCTCCACCAGCGCGTTGGCCGTGGCACCGTCGAGCACCAGCGAGATGCCCTGGCCGTTAGGCAGCGCCACCGTGGCGCTGTCGCCGGCGGCGAGCACCACCTGGCCGCCAGGGGCCGTGGCGATGGTGCCGCTGTTGCGAACCTGGTCGCCCATCAGCGTCACATAGCCCTGCGCCTGGATATTCCCTTCATTGATTACGCCGGCCTGGATGCCGGTGGCCTTCAGAAGCAGCGGGTCGCCGTTCATGAAGGCGTTGGCATCGATCGACTTGGTCGTGGCCAGCAGCGAGCCAACGTTGACCACCGCATTCTTGCCGAACAGCACGCCGTTGGCGTTCTGGATCAATACCTGGCCATTGGCCAGCAGGCTGCCATGGATGCTGGAAGCGCCCGCGCCGGTCACGCGGTTCAGCGCCTGGGCCTGCGCGTTGGGCTGCTGGAACTGGACGGTGTTGCCCTGGCCGATGTTGAACGTATTCCAGTCCAGCACTGCACGCTGGCTCGCCTGGTTGATGTTCATGGTGCTGCCGTTGGGCTGCGAGATAGTGGCCTGGCCGGCCGCAACCTGCCTGCCGGTGGGCAACCCCTGGGCCTTGGCCTCGATCGCATCGAACGACAACAGCGCCAGCGCGATGGCCGTCAGCGTGGAGATGATGCCCCGTTCGGCGGTCAGCGCGGGCGCGCGGCTTTCACCGGCGCGCTTGCCGTGGCCCTTCACATGCTCGGCAACGGCCACGAGCATCCCCTGGTGCTTGCTGAATACGCGGCGAAACAGATTCTTGTTCATGATGTGTCGTCCTGAAGATGTATTGGTCTGGTGCGTTGGCGCGCAGACGGCCACCGGGACGGTCATCGGCATGACGTCCACGCGGCAGGCGGGGGTGCGCGGGCACAAATCGGGGAGTTCGGGAGCGCTGCCGGCGGCGTGCGCGCGGCGAACGGTGGAACCAGTGATGGTCCTGATGCATGCAGGACGACTTGTCGGCGAATCCTTGCTCTGAAGATAGGCAGCGAGGCCGCCCTGTCACATGGCGGAATCTTTAAAGATCTGCCGCACGCCGACAACTGCATGCCGACAGCTGCATGTCGCGGCGGGCACGCGTATCGGGCACGCGTGCCAAGGCACACGGTGACTGTTGCACGGCGGCTACTGGAGCGCCCCCGGCTTCACGCGCCTGACACATGCGCGCCACACGCTACGCGTCGAGGCGTGCAGCAGCGATGCCGGCAATGCGGTGAAGGGCATCGCATTGGCACACCGGGCCCGTCGCTCGCCGTTTCATCCATCCCACTCAGCGAGCAAAAAAAATGAATCCAATGATGAAGGGCTCCCGTACCCGCGCGGCGAGCCTGCTGGTGGCGCTGCTCGGCAGCGTGACCCTGGCCGCATGCGGCGGCGACGACGACACCTCCGCCAGCACGCCGCCGGCGCAGACCACCCCGGCCACGCCCACCGCACTGAAGACGCTCGATGGCAATCCGCCGCTGGTCATCGGCCATCGCGGCCTGCCGGGGCTGTATCCGGAAGAAACCCAGGTGGCATATGAAGGCGCGGCCGACGCCGGCGCCGATTCGCTCGAAGAAGACGTGCACCTGAGCAAAGACTGTGTGCTCGTGGCGCGCCACAACCCCTGGCTCAGCGACAACACCAACGTGGCCACCGTGGCCGCCACCAACGCCACCGTGGCTGCGCGCAAGCGTACGGTGCCCGGCGTGCGCGTGCCGGTGTCGTGGCCCACCACGCCCACCAGCGGCCCGTCGACCTACCTGACCGACCGTACCGACCCGGCCGACCAGACCTCGGTGCTGCGCTCGCTGGTGGTGGATGGCGAGGACCACACCAACGACTGGTCGATCACCGACTTCACCGTGGCCGAGCTGAAGGCCTGGATCAAGGGCACCACCTATGACGCCCGCGATGTGCGCCCCACGGCGCTGAACGGCCTGTTCCCGATTCTGACGCTGCAGGAGGTTTACGACATCGCGCGCGCCAAGTCGGCCGTCACCGGCAAGACGTTCACGATCTATCCGGAGGCAAAGAACCCGTACTGGAACAACCAGCAGGCCATCGCCAACGGCTGCGGCACGGGCACGCACCCGTTCGAGGACGCCATCATCAAGTTCGTCAACGACAACAACCTCAACAGCAAGACCGCGCCGATCTTCCTGCAGAGCTTCGACCCGGACAGCCTCAAGTACATGCGCGCCAAGGGCGTGCAGGCGCGCATGGTGCAGTTGGTGGACGGCAACGCCGTCAACTACCAGACCGGCGAGATGATCTACCAGACCAGCGACGACTACGCGTTCGTGGACGGCCGCCCGTATAGCTGGACGCTTAACGGCGACCCGCGCTGGTTTGGCGAGATGCTGACGCCGGCGGGGCTGGCCGAGGTCAAGACATATGCGGATGGCATCGGCCCGTGGAAGCCGCAGGTCTTTGCGTGGAAGGTCACGCCGTGGAAGGCCACCAATGCCGATGGCACGCCGTACACGGGCGCGCTGGCCGACGTGAATTCGGTGGAGCCCACCAGCCTGATCGCCGATGCGCACAAGGCCGGTCTGTTCGTGCATCCGTACACGTTCCGCAACGAGGCGCGCTACCTGCCCGGCAAGTACAAGGGCGACCCGGTGGCCGAATACCTCGACGCGTTCCGGGCCGGCGTGGACGGCGTGTTCTCGGACTTCGCCAACACGGCGGTGGCCGCGCGCGCCCAGTATCTGAAGGAGACCGGCCGCTAGGCCCCGATGATGGCCGGCGCGCAGCCGGCCCGACCGACCACGACGGACCGACCTGTGGTGGAAGCAAGGCGCCCGCACTCGCGGGCGCTTGTCATTGGAGGGTGGGCAATTCGTTGCGCTGGTAGCACACGCCGGCCAGGAAGCCACTGAGCGTGGACGCCGCCTCGCGCCCGCCCGCCGGACGCGCCTGGATGGCCGACACGGCGAACTCGGTCAGCGCCACCATGGGCGGCGACGGCGGGTTGCCAGCCTCGAACAGCGCCCGCTTGGCGCTGTAGCCATGGGTGCGCATGTCCACGGCGGCCGACATGGCCGTGGCCGCGTACACCGTGCACGACTTGTAGCGCACCGGATCGTAGGCCGGCAGATGCGCTTCGGCAGGCTTGGCCGCCGGCCGCGGTGCGGCCAGCAGCGCGGTCGACAGCAGCAGTGCACCGGCGCTGCACAGCACTCGGAATGTCTTCATGTTCTTCTGGGAGAGGACGACGCCATTGCGGATAGTCCGGTTATCGGCAGCGGATCTCGAATGCTGAGGCGGGCTTGCGTCATGCCTGGTTTCCTTTCTACGAGTTTTTCGAGCAAGGTTTGCGCCAGGTTTGAGTCGTCAACCGTCCATACGGTAAACTACGCCGCTTTCCGCCGCACCAGGCACTGCCGGATACGCGCCTTTTCAGGCACACCGGCCCCGCCGACGTCGAAGTTGGTGCCGGCGGATGTCAACCGGGGCGCACGCCCCGCGCCCCTCGGCTTGCCTGTGCCTGCTCACAGCATTCGCCATCCTGCTTCGACCCTCGATCCGGGCGCCTTGCCAACTGGCTGGCGCACATCCCGGATAACGCCCTGCGCGCCTTCTCCCGAAGGACTTCCGCGCGGGACTGGAACATGTCGGGCGCTTGCCTGAACCGAATCCTCCGGCGCACTTGCAACGCCGGATGAATCCTTCCGGAGGACAACTCGTGAAGAACACAGCCAGCCTTTGGCTCATTGCGGCCGGCCTATTGCCGGGCGCCGCGTACGCCACTTCAAGCGTCACGCTCTATGGCATCGTCGACTCGGCGGTGCGCTATACCTCGAATGTCGATGGCCGCCATCACGGCCAACTCGGCCTGGTCTCCAGCGGCATTGCGGGCAGCCGCTTCGGCCTGAAGGGCGACGAAGACCTGGGCGGCGGCAACCATGCCATCTTCCAGCTCGAAACAGGCTTTGGCAGCGACGATGGCCGCACCTCGTACAACGCCTTCTTCGGGCGCCAGGCGTGGGTGGGGCTGCGCGGCAACTGGGGCAGCCTGACCTTCGGGCGCCAGTACAACGCGCTCAACAATATCGGCTGGGCGTTCAATCCGCTGGCGCAGGGGTGGGGGGTGTTCTGGTCCGACCCGGTCTACATCGGCGGCGACATCTTCTTCCAGGACTACCGCATCAACAACAGCGTGGTCTACCAGCACACGGTGGGGCCGTTCTCGGTGCAGTTGGACTACGGCGCCGGCGAGCAGCCCGGCAGCATGAGCCATGGCACCACGCTGGGCGGCGGCGTGAAATACCAGCAGGGCGCGCTGACGCTGGGCGTGGCGTACGACCAGCGCCGCAGCGACGACGGCCGCAGCACCGTGCACAACTATTCGGCCGGCGGCGCCTATGCGATGGGCCGCGCCACCGCCTACCTGGGCTACCTGGGCCGGCGCGAATCGGCCAACGACGCGCGCTACGGCATGGCGTACGCCGGCCTGGGCTACCAGGTCACGCCCGCGCTGCACGTGTCCGGCGCCTATTACCGCTATCAGCAGTCGGGCAACGTCACCACGCAGTTCCAGGACGTGCCCGTGCACCTGGGCAGCGGCAATGCCGACAGCGTGGCGCTAGTGGCCGACTACGCCTTCTCCAAGCGCACGAGCGTGTACGTGGAAGCTGACATGGTGCTGGCACGCGGCGGCACCGTGGGCCGCGAAACCGAGTACTGGGCCGGCACACCGGTCACCGACGTGAGCCGCAGCACGCGCGTTGGTGCGATGGTCGGCATGCGCCATCAGTTCTGAGCCTGCGCGGCCTCTGCCGCAATCTCGCGGATGGCCTGCTCGAACGCCTCCACGGGCTGGCCACCCGTGACGAGATAGCGGTTGTTGAAGATCACCGACGGCACCGACTGCACGCCCATGCCCTGGTATTCGCGCTCTTCTTCGCGCACCTCGTCGGCGAAGGCGTCGCTGTCCAGCACGGCGCGCGCCTGGGCGGCATCGAGCCCGGCCGACTCGGCCGCCGCCACCAGCACATCGTGGCTGCTGGGGTCTTTGCCGTCGCCGTGATACGCCTGCAGCAGCGCCTGCTTCAGCGGCAACTGGCGGCCCTGCGTGGCCGCCCACTGCAGCAGGCGGTGCGCGTCGAAGGTGTTGTAGACGAAGTTGCGCGGACCGAACGTGAAGCCCACACTGGCGCCACGCTCGCGGATCATGGCCTGGGTCTCGGCAATCTGCGCCGGCGTGCGGCCGTACTTCTTGCCCAGGTAGTCGACGATGGCCTCGCCTTCCGGCCCCATCTGCGGATTCAGTTCGAACGGGTGCATCACCACCTCGGCATCCACCACGTCGCGCGTGCGTTCCAGTGCCTGCATCAGCGAGGCCAGCCCGATGGCGCACCATGGGCAGGCGATGTCCGAGACGAAGTCGATCTTGAGAGGTTGGGGCATGGCGGGCTCCGGTGGGGCCGGTATCGGGATTCAGGACGCGACAGGTTAGCCGGATTTGCCGATGCCTGCAGGGCGCCGCGCCATGACCCCGCGCCCTATACTGGTTCTGGCGCGCCGCTTTTCATGCCAGTTTCACGCGCCAGGAGGCAGCCATGGGACGCAAATACATCGATTGCCGCGAATTTCCCAGCGAGAAGAACTGCACGGTCGCATTGAGCGCCGACTCGGAGGACGAGCTGCTGGAAGCAGCCGTGCAGCATGCGGTGCAGGTTCACGATCACCACGATACCCCTGAGTTGCGCACGCAGCTCAAGGCGTGCTTCAGGGAGGGCGCGCCGCCGGCCTGACGGTGGAAAGGCGGCAGGTGACGGACACTGGACCTGGCGCGCCCCGTGTCCCTCGCCTGCCTCCGTCCCCGCCTTTCACAATCATCCCGTAGGAAAGCCCCCGACAACGCTATCGGACGCAGGCCGCAAGCGCTGCGGCGCCGCCCATCCTTACCATGCAGGCATGGCTCAATGCGCCGGAGACGCCATGGACCTCTCGGTCGACTGGGGCAACCTGCTCGCCTTCAGTATTCCCCCGCTGGAAACCGTGCTGCGCGGCACGCTGATGTACTGGTTCCTGTTCCTGATGTTCCGCTTCGTGGCGCGCCGCGACGTGGGCTCGCTTGGCATTGCCGACCTGCTGATCGTCGTGATCGTGGCAGACGCCGCGCAGAACGGCATGGCCGGCAAGGGCGACAGCGTGGTGGACGCCGCCCTGCTGGTGGCCACGCTGATAGCCTGGAACCGGCTGTTCGACCTGGCCGCGTGGTGGTCGCCCACGCTGCGCCGCTTCGTCGATCCGCCCAAGGTGGTGCTGGTGCGGCGCGGCAAGAAAATGGTCAGGAACCTGGAACGCCACACCATTACCGACGAGGAACTGGCCACCCAGCTGCGCGAGCACGGCCTTACATCCTACCGCCAGGTGCGGGCGATGTACCTGGAGCCCGACGGCAAGATCAGCGTGATCACTGACAAGTCGCCGGACGACTGACCGCCGCACGCCGCACCACGCCGCACCACGCAAAAAAGGACAGGCCGTGCGGGAGCACGTCTGTCCTGTCAAGAAGACCGGCTCCAGCCAGGGCCGGCTACAGATGCGTCAGCGAATCGCGCCCGCCCCAGCCGGCACGGACTGCATTGGCATCATGTTCACGTTGGCGTTGTGCATCACCCACAGCGACCCGGCCACGACAATCGCGATCAGGAAGGCGGTGCAGGCGAAGATCACCGTGTTGCCGCGCTGGCCCTTGCGCGGCCCGAGGTGCAGGAAGAACACGAGCTGCACCAGCAACTGGGCCACGCACAGGCCCACGATCAGTGCCAGCCCGGCGCGCGGCGGCAGCAGCTTGCCCATGACCGCCCCGAACGAGATAAACGTCAGCACCAACGAGAGCACGTAGCCGGTCAGGTGGCTGCGCAGGCTGCCGTGGTCGTCGTGATCGGAATGGTCGCCGTGGTCTGGATGACCGGTATGGTCGGGGTGCGCGGCGGCGGCTTGTCGAAGGTCGGACATCACAGGAACTCCCGCAGATAAACGATGGTGAACACGCCAATCCAGACCAGGTCCAGGAAGTGCCAGAACAGGCTCAGGCAGGCCAGGCGGCGGCGCACGATGGCGTCGAGCCCGAACACCTGCACCTGGTTCACCATCACGATGATCCAGAGCAGGCCGGCGCTGACGTGCAGGCCGTGGGTGCCCACCAGCATGAAGAACGCCGACAGGTAGGCGCTGCGGTTCGGGCCCGCGCCTTCGTGCAGCAGCTCGCGGAACTCGAAGATTTCCATCGCCACGAAAGCCGCCCCCAGCGCGAATGTCAGCACCATCCAGCGGATGACTTCGTTCGGGTTGCCCTTGCCGTTTCGCACCTTCAGCATGGCCACGCCGAAGGTCAGGCTGCTGGTCAGCAGCAGCACCGTCTCGCCCAGCACGAAGCGCAGGTCGAACAGGTCGCGCCCGGTGGGGCCGCCGGCCGTGCCGTTGACGAGCACGCCGAACGTGGCGAATAGCGAGGCGAAGATCAGGCAGTCGCTCATCAGATAGAGCCAGAACCCGAGCTTGAGGCTGGTCTGCGCCTGTTCGGCATGATGGGCGTGATGATCGTCATGCTCGCCGTGTGCGTGGGCGGGCTGGCCCGCCTTGGGCGTCGTCTGCGCCGTCTGCGTGTCGGCACGCAGCTTCAGGGTGGTTGTCATGATCAGTTGGCCCCCTTCAGTTGTGCAAAGCGGGCGCGCTCGATGCGCTCGACCTCGGCGGCCGGCACGTAGTAGTCCACATCGCGGTCGTAGGCGCGGGCGATGAACGTGAAGATCATCGCGGCCAGCCCCAGGCCCGCCATCCACCAGATATGCCAGATCAGGCCGAAGCACAGCACCAGGCCGAACGCCGACACCAGGAAGCCCGCCGACGTGTTGCGCGGCATGTGGATGTCCTCGTACTGCTTCGGCATCACGTAGGCGCGGCCGGCTTCCTTGTCATCCCAGTGCTGTTCCAGCGAGGTGATGCGCGGCACGTGGGCAAAGTTGTAGAACGGCGCCGGCGACGCGGTGGCCCACTCCAGGCTGCGCCCGTCCCACGGGTCGCCGGTCACGTCCATGTTCTGCTTGCGGTCGCGCACGCTGACGAACAGCTGCCACAGGATGGCGAGGATGCCGCAGCCGATGACCACGGCGCCCACCAGCGCGACTATCAGGTACGGCTGCCATTCCGGGTTGTTGTAGTGGTTCATGCGGCGCGTCATGCCCTGCAGGCCCAGCGCGTACAAAGGCATGAACGCCAGGTAGAAGCCCACGAGCCAGCACCAGAACGCGACCTTGCCCCAGAACTCGTTCAGCGTGAAGCCGAACACCTTCGGGAACCAGAACGTCATGGCCGCCAGGCAGCCGAACACCACGCCGCCGATGATCACGTTGTGGAAGTGGGCGATCAGGAACAGGCTGTTATGCAGCACGAAGTCCGCGCCCGGCACGGCCAGCAGCACGCCGGTCATGCCGCCCACCGCGAACGTAACCATGAATCCGATGGTCCACAGCGTGGACGAGTGGAAGCGGATGCGGCCGCGATACATCGTGAACAGCCAGTTGAACAGCTTCACGCCGGTGGGAATCGAGATGATCGACGTCATGATGCCGAAAAAGGCATTGACGCTGGCGCCCGAACCCATCGTGAAGAAGTGGTGCAGCCACACGAAGAACGACAGCACGCCAATGGACGACGTGGCGTACACCATCGACGTGTACCCGAACAGCGGCTTGCGCGAGAACGTGGAGATGATCTCGGAGAACGCGCCAAAGCACGGCAGGATCAGCACGTAGACCTCGGGGTGGCCCCAGATCCAGATCAGGTTCACATACATCATGGCGTTGCCGCCCAGCTCGCTGGTGAAGAAATGCATGTCCAGGTAGCGGTCGGCGGCCAGCAGCGCCAGCGTGGCGGTGAGCACCGGGAAGATGGCCACGATCAGGATGTTGGTGATCAGCGCCGTCCAGGTGAACACGGGCATCTTCATCAGGTTCAGCCCCGGCGCGCGCATGCGCAGGATCGTGACGATGAAGTTGATGCCGGTCAGCGTGGTGCCCAGCCCCGATATCTGCAATGACCAGATGTAGTAGTCCACCCCCACGGTGGGGCTGTACCCGAGACCGCTCAGCGGGGGATACGCCACCCAGCCCGTGGCGGCGAAGTCGCCCACGAACATCGACAGCATGACCAGCACCGCGCCCATTGCCGACATCCAGAAGCTCAGCGAGTTGACGAACGGGAAGGCCACGTCGCGCGCGCCAATCTGCAGCGGCACGATCACGTTCATCAAACCCAGGATGAATGGCGTGGCCACGAAGAAGATCATGATCACGCCGTGCGCCGTGAAGATCTGGTCGTAGTGATGCGGCGGCAGGTAGCCGGCGGCGTCGCCCACGGCAATGGCCTGCTGGGTGCGCATCATGATCGCGTCGGCAAAGCCGCGCAGCAGCATGACCAGCGCCAGGATGATGTACATCACGCCGATGCGCTTGTGGTCGACCGAGCAGATCCACTCCGTCCACAGGTAATGCCACTTGCGGAAGTAGGTGATGGCGCCCAGCAGCGCCGCGCCGCCAAGCAGCACCACCACCAGCGTGCCCATGATGATGGGCTCGTGCAGGGGGATGGCGTCGAGAGAGAGTTTTCCGAGCATGATGATTAGCGCTCCAGGGTCGTCTGCTGCGCCGGGAGCGGCGGCATGTTTGCGCCGGCAATGGCGCCAAGGGTGACCGGGCTGTCCGCGCGGCAGATCTCGCCATTGCTGGCCATGTACTGGTCCACCACGCCCTGGAACAGGCGCGGCTCCACCCGCGCGTAGGCGGTGACGGGGTCCTTGCTGCTGGGCTGTTCGAGCTTGCGGTAGGCCGCTTCGTCGAGCGTGTGGCCCGAGGCCCGGGTACGCGCGATCCACGCATCGAACTCGGCCCGCGAGGTGGCGACGGTGCGGAAATGCATGTCAGAGAAGCCGGCACCGCTGTAGGCGGCGGAGCGGCCCTCGAACACGCCGGTCTCGTCGGCAATCAGGTGCAGCTTCGTCTGCATGCCGGCCATCGCGTACACCATGCTGCCGAGCCGCGGGATGAACAGCGCGTTCATGGTCGATTCGGCCGTGATGCGGAAGTTGATCGGCGTACCCACCGGAATCGGCAGCTCGTTCAACGAGGCCACGCCGTACTGCGGATAGATGAACAGCCATTTCCAGTCGAGCGCCACTACATCCACCTCCAGCGGCGCCACCTTCGACTCCAGCGGCCGGAACGGGTCGAGCTTGTGCGTGGTGTCCCAGATGATGATGCCGAGCAGCGCCACGATCACGCACGGAATGCCCCACACCACCACCTCGATCTTCGTGGAGTGCGACCAGCGCGGGGCGTACTCGGCGCGCGTGTTGGTCTCGCGATAACGCCAGGCAAACACCAGCGTCAGGATGATCACGGGAATCACCACCAGCAGCATCAGCGCGGTGGCCAGCACGATCAGGTTGCGGGTCTGCACGCCAATCGAGCCACTGGGGTTCAGCAAGTCCCAGGAACAGCCGGTCAGGACGAGCGGCACGATGGCATACAGCCAGCTTCGCGGGGAAAGGACGGACGGGGGACGCCGACGCACGGATCTGCCGTCGGCCGGTTGCTCACGCATTTCAAACACCTTCTTTCAGGGGCACAGGCGAGGGAAACAGGCGAACCCCGTACTTGTATGGATTTGCCTGATTTGCGCGGCATGCTAAGGTAAGACAACATCCATACAAGATCAGACTCGTCTTGCATACAACGATGGGAAGCAACGCCAACAAACCAGCCTGGATTGGCCGATTCGCCGCTGCGGCCGGGCCGCGCTACCTCCAGATCGCGGGCTTTCTGGAACGTGCGATGGCCGACGGCGTGCTGTCGCCCGGCGACCGCCTGCCGCCCCAGCGCGAGCTGGCGGCGCTGCTGGGCGTTGACCTCACCACCGTCACGCGCGCCCTGGCCGAGGCGCGGCGGCGCGGCCTGGTAGAGCCCCGCGGATCGCTCGGCACATTCATCGCGGCGCCCGCCTTCGAACTGGCGCAGGCCGTGGACCTGAGCATGAACGTGCCGCCCCCGCCGGCCGGTATCGATTTCTCCGACATGCTGCGGCGCGGCCTGGGGCAGGTCACCCTGCGGGCCGATGCCAATCTGCTGATGACGTACCAGCTGGGCGGCGGCACCATGCCCGACCGCGTGGCCGGCGCGCAATGGCTTGCGCCGATGCTTGGGGAGGTGGCATCCGAGCGCGTGATCGCCAGCCCGGGCGCACAGGCGGCGCTGGCGGCGCTGATGCTGTGTCGCACCACGCCGGGCGGCGCCATCGCCACCGAGCCGCTGATCTATCCCGGCGTGCGAGGCGCGGCGGCAGAGCTGGGGCGCCACGTGGCCACCATTGCCGTGGACGAAGATGGCATGCGGCCCGACGCGCTTGAGGCCGCCTGCACCGAGCGCAACGTGCAACTGGTCTACCTGAACCCCACGTTGCAAAACCCGACCACGCACACCATGCCCGAAGCCCGCCGGCGCGACATCGCCCGTGTGGCCGCGCGCCACGGCGTGCTGATCGTGGAGGACGACCCCTACTGGCTGCTGACCCCCGACGCGCCGCCACCGTTGGCCGCCATCGCGCCCCAGCACACGGTCTACATCGCCACGCTGGCCAAATGCCTGAGCCCCGGCCTGCGCACCGCCTACGTGGTGGCGCCCGACCGCGAGTTGCAGGAGTCGATGCTGGTGGCGCTGCGCGCGCTCACGCTGATGGCCTCGCCGATCGCCACGGCACTGGCCACGCAATGGATTCGCGACGGCTCGGCGGCCGCGCTGCTGGCCGGCATCCGCGAAGAAGCGGGCGCGCGGCAGCAGGTGGCGCGACAATGGCTGTCGGCCAGCGGCGCGCTGGCGCCGTCCGGCATCCACGTCTGGCATCCGCTGCCAAGCTACTGGTCGTCGGCCGGCTTCAGCCGCGCGGCACAGGACGAGGCGCTACGCGTGACCGCATCGGAAGTGTTCTACGAAGGCGCGGCGCCGCCCAACGCCATCCGCATCTCGCTGGGCGGCGTGGCCGAGCGCGCGCAGTTGTCGATGGCGCTGAAGAAGCTGTCGGGGCTGCTGGCGCGCCGGCCGCCCAATGCGTCGATGCCGGTGATTTGAGATACAGCCCTGGCGGCCCGCTCAGCCCGCCACCGCCATCAAACCGGCGATGCCAAAGCCGAGCGCGGCCAGCGCGTCGCCGGCAATCAGTCCGCCGCCGACCAGCGATGTCGTGCTCATGTCTTCGGGCAAGGCGCCCGCATCGTTGGCCGCCTGCGCAGCGGGCGGCCGTCGACTGTCGACCAGGCTGGCCAGCACGCCACCGGCCGCCATCCATGCCGCGGCGGGCAGGTTGACGAAGCCGCCGAACGACGACGCATAGGGCGACGGCAGCACCACCGCATCGAGCAGGAAGTCGCACACCTTGCCGGCCCGGCCCTGTTCGGCAAAGCGCCGGTAGCGCGCCCAGGCGCGCAGGGCCTTGCGCAAGATCTCGGTGACCACCCCGATGGCCACGCCGATCCACACCGCCAGCCGCTGATAAGGCCGGTCCTCCGTCATGCTGCGCAGCGCGCCCACGATCTTGTAGGTCATGGCCGAGGTCCAGCGCGCGGGCTGCTGGTCTGCCGGCAGCAGGGTCTGGTCCAGCCGCAGCACCGGGTAGGCATCCATGAACAGTCGCGCCAGCAGCACGGCCAGCACGGCACCGGCCACGATGCCCGCCACCTGGTAGCCGAACTGCACCATGCGATTGGTGCCGAGCCGCCAGCCCGTGGAACGATCCTGCTGCATGTCGCACGCCTCGGCGGTAGACACCAGCAGCACCGTGGCGGCAATCAGCCCGACATGCGGCGCGCGCAGCCCCACGGCCGCCATCAGGATCACGGTCAGCACGAACGCGGACGAAATCGGGTTCTGGTCGACCATGCCCACCGAGATGCCGTTGACCAGCGCAAAGACCAGCACCAGCAGCACGGCCATCAACTGGTAGCCCACCGGCTGCCCGAACCACGCGGCACCGCTGGCCACCACCGCCAGCCCCCACACGACGACCCAGGCCACGATCCAGCGCTGCGGCACCGACGCGGCACGGCTGCCCGCCGCCTCCCGCGAGCGTTGCCAGGCACGCCCCAGCAACAGCAGCACGTCGACCAGGGCCGCGCCCATGATCATGCCCAGCGCGAACAGAAACGTGATCTTGCGATACGGGTCACCCGGCGACAGCCAGCCGATCGACACGAAATACGGCGTCAGCGCCCAGCCGGCCAGGCCCCCGACCAGCGCGGCAATGCCGATGCGCGCGCCCACGATCATGCCGGCGCCAAACGTCGACGCGGACAGGTCGATGGCGCCGAGCCATGCAATGCGCGTGGCGCCCACGCTGGCCAGCACACCCAGCCCCATGCCGCCCGCCAGCCGGGCAATCGAGCGGCGCAGCAGCACAGGGTCGGTCAGCGCCCGCAGGATGTTGGCCACGGCCAGCCCCGACGGAAACGTCAGCTGCATGCGGTCCACCAGCAACGGTGTGTAGAGCATGCCCACGCCCACGCCATACATGCCGATGCAGAGCATGTAGCCGATCATCTGCCACCACGGCGGCTGCGGCATGCCCATCCAGCTCATGGCCTGGATGACCACGGCCATGGCGCCCATGCCGGAGACCGACGCGGCCGCCGTCTGGATGTAGTTCGCCCCGTGCCGCCCGACCGCCCCATACCCGGCCGTGACCGCCGACCCCAGGATGCCGGCCAGCACCTGCGCACCCACGAAGAACCCCAGCGAGAAGTTCATATAGGCCGCCGCCACGCCGGCCAGCGGACCAAGCACCAGCATGCCGGCGGCGCCAAGCAGCGCGTGGTATTGCCAGGTGTCGGGAGTGGGCAGGCGCATGGGCGTGGAGGTTGGCTGGGTGGTTCCTGGTGTTCCGGGTTTCGTGCGTGTGTGGCGTTGTGAGGGCGAGCGCGGTGTCGTTGGTGTTGCGTGGTTGGGGGTTGATGCGTTTGCCCTCTCCCCCGCCCCTCTCCCCCGCCCCTCTCCCCCGCCCCTCTCCCGCAACGCGGGAGAGGGGAGAAGACCCGCGGCATGTCGAGCACTGTCGGTTGGCTCCCCTCTCCCGCTTGCGGGAGAGGGGCTGGGGGAGAGGGCGAACCGCCCAAGCACCGATACCACCCAAAGCACCCCCCCGCGCAAGGCACACATACCGCCAACGCCCAAAGCGTACCCATTTCTGCGTGAATCACCCAGCGGAAAATCGCGCAGCGTACCCGTTTCTGCGTGCCGTCGATGTGGCCCCGAGCGGCTGATAATCGCCCGGAATCCGGCGCGGCCCCCGGCAGGCGTCGGCGGGCGGGCATAGAATGTGGCGTCGGCCTGGCCGACCTCCTCGACAAAAAAATCCTCGTCTCGCTGTCACGCATGAAGCCCGCCCTGCTCGTCCTGGTCCAGCTCGAACCAGACCACCTTGCCCTTGTCTCCCAGCAATACGACGTCTGCTACGCGCCCAGCGCGGCGCAGCGGACCGAAGCCGTCGCCAGCGCCGGCCCGACCTTTCACGCGGTGCTGACCAACGGCACCACCGGCCTCACCGCCGCCGAACTGGATGCCATGCCGGCCGTGAAGCTGGTGTGCGCGCTGGGCGCCGGGTACGAGAACATCGACATTGGCGCCTGCCAGGCGCGCGGCGTGGCCGTGGGGAATGGTGCGGGCACCAACGACAGTTGCGTGGCCGATCACGCGATGGCGCTGCTGCTGGCCACCGTGCGCCGCGTGCCCACGCTCGATCGCGCCACGCGCGACGGCGTGTGGCGCAACACCATCGCGCTGCCGCCCAATGTCTCGGGCAAGCGCCTGGGCATTGTGGGTCTGGGCACCATTGGCCGCCGCATTGCGCAGCGCGGCCAGGGGTTCGACCTCGACATCGGCTATCACAACCGCCGGCCGCGCGCCGACGTGCCGTTCCAGTATTTCGCCGACGTGATGGCGCTCGCCGACTGGGCCGACTACCTCGTCATCGCCACGCCCGGCGGCGCCGAGACCCGCCATATGGTCGATACCCCGGTGCTGCGCGCGCTGGGGCCGTCCGGCTACCTCGTGAACATCGCGCGCGGCAGCGTGGTGAACACGGAGGCGCTGGCCAGCGCCCTGCGCGCCGGCGAACTGGGCGGCGCGGGTCTGGATGTCTATGAAAGCGAGCCGCTGCCGCCGACGGCGCTGTTCGACTGCCCGAACGTCGTGCTCACGCCGCACGTGGGCGGCTGGTCGCCCGAGGCCGTGCTGGCGTCGGTGAACCAGTTTCTCGAAAACGCGCGCCGGCACTTCGCCGGCGAGCCGCTGGTGGCGCCCGTGAACTAGCCCACGGCCGGGAAGACCACGCGCACGCGCAGGCCCGGCGCGGCGTCTTCCAGCGCCACGCGCGCGCCGTGCGACTGGGCCACCTCGTCGACGATGGCCAGGCCCAGCCCACTGCCCCCGGTGGGGGCGTCGGGCACGCGATAGAAGCGGTCGAACACGCGCGCGCGCTCGGCGGCCGGGATGCCCGGTCCGTTGTCGCGCACCACCAGCTCGATGCCTTCGGCGGTATGCGCCACCTGCACGTCGATGCGGCCGCCACGCGGAATATAGTGCAGCGCGTTGTCGACCAGGTTGGTCAGCAGGATGCGCAACGCATCGGCATCGCCGCGGATGGTGACCGCGCCCTGCGCGTCGCTGCCTTCGAGCCCGAGGTCGATATCGCGGTCGATGGCGGCCTGCGACATCTCGACCACTACCTCGCCCGCCAGCGCCCGCAGGTTCACCGGCTCATGCGGCGGCGGCGCGGCGCCCGGCTCCTGGCGCGCCAGCGTCAAGAGCTGCGTCACAAGGTGGGTCAGCCGTTCCAGCCCTTGCCGCAACTGGCCGATCGCCGTCTGGCGTGCCTCGGCGTTCTCCGCGCGCTCCACCAGTTGCGCCTGCAGTTGCAGCGCCGTCAACGGCGTACGCAGTGCGTGGGCGGCGTCGGCCACGAAGGCGCGCTGCGTGTCGATGGCGTGCGCCAGGCGCGCCAGCAACTGGTTCAGCGCATCGGACAGCGGCGCGATTTCATCGGGCATGTCGCGCACGGCCAGCGGCGCCAGCGTCTTTGCATCGCGCGCGCGCACTTCCGTGGCAATCTCCCGCAGCGGCCGCAAGCCGCGTCCCACCGCCAGCCACACCAGCCAGGCCAGCAACGGCAACAGCAGCAGCAAGGGCGCCACGGTGCGCAGCGCCATGTGGGCGGCCAACGTGCGCCGCGCGCTCAGCGGCTGGGCGATCTGTACCACGGCCGGCCCGACCTGCACGCTGTAGATGCGCCATTCGCCCGAGTCCGTCCGCGCGTTGGTGAAGCCCAGTTCGGCGCGCGGCGGCAGCGCCGGGCGCGCGTGCGAGAGGTAGAGACTGCGCCCGGAGCCATCCCAGATATGGATCACCACGTCTTCGTCGGCGCGCAGCAGGTCGGCGCCGGTGGCGCTTTCGGGGTCGAACGGCGGAGACATGGGGGCCGAGAACTGGCTCGGCAGCGCCGCCGCCACCTGCTTCATCTGGTAGTCGAACAGCGCGTTGGCCTCTTGCCGCGCCTGGCCGTAGATCAGCCCGGTGGCCACGGCAATGCCCAGCGCGAGGCCGGCCGCCAGCCACCACAGCAGCGTACGTTGAATCGAGCGCATCAGTCCGCCGCCTTGTCTTCCAGTTGCGGCATCAGGTAGCCAACGCCGCGGATATTGCGGATCAGCGCCGCGCCGAACTTGCGCCGCAACGCGTGGATGTAGACCTCCACGGTGTTGCTGCCCACTTCGTCGTCCCAGCCGTAAAGCCGCTCCTGCAGCTGCGGCACCGACCACACCTTGCCGGGGCGCGCCATCAGCGCCGAGAGCAGCGCATATTCACGGGCCGACAGCCGCACTGGCGTGCCGGCCTGCGTGGCTTCGCGCGTGGCGGGGTTGAGCACGATGTCGCCGTAGCGCAGCTCGGGTTCGGCCCGGCCCTCGGCGCGGCGGGCCATCGCGTGCATGCGGGCCACCAGTTCCTGCAGGTCGAACGGCTTGATCACGTAGTCGTCGGCCCCCGCGTTGAGCCCGGCCACGCGATCGGCCACGGCGTCGCGCGCGGTGACGATCAGCACCGGCGTGCGCACGTTGCGCGCGCGCAGCGCCTTCAGTACGTCGAGCCCCGAGCGGCGCGGCAGGCCCAGGTCCAGCAGCACCAGGTCGTAGCCGCCGTCGGCCCGGGGGCCGTGCTGGTCAGACGCGGCATCGAGCCCCGCGTCGCCATCGGTCACCCAGTCCACCGTAAAGCCTTCCTGGCGCAGCGCCAGCTTCACGCTCTCGCCAATCATGGCGTCGTCTTCCACCAGCAGTACGCGCATGTTCGATCTGATTCAGGGATTGCCGTGGCGCATGTCGCCTTCGAGCCGGTCCGCCAGCGCACGGGCCAGGCCCGGCAGCGCCGGGAACTCGGCCGTGATCACGAACACCGGGATATCGGCCAGGTACTTGCCCATGCGGCCCTTGGCGGTAAAGCGGGCGTTGAACGGCGAGGCGTGGAACGCCTGCACGAAGCGCGGCACGATGCCGCCGCCGATATACACCCCGCCGCGCGCGCCCAGCACCAGCGCCACGTCGCCCGCCACCGAGCCCAGCAGGCCGCAAAAGGCGTCGAAGGCGCGGCGGCACAGCGGGTCGTTCTGCTTGAGCGCGCCGTCGGTGACCTGCGCCGGCGTCAGCGGTTCGGCCAGAAGCGTACCCGTTTCTGCGGACAACGCGGCATGGATATGGGACAAGCCCATGCCCGAGAGCAGCCGCTCCGCCGAGACGCGTCCGAGCTGGTCTTGCGCCGCCCGCCATGCGATCCACTCATCGTCGGTGACCGGCATGACCTCGATATGGCCGCCCTCGCCCGCCAGCGCCACCGCGCCGCCGCCCGGCGCCGGCACCAGCCCGGACACGCCTAGCCCGGTGCCCGGGCCGATCAGCGCGCGCGGCGCCGTGGCCACGGCCGTGCCGGGGCGCACCTGCACAAGGTCGTCGTCGGGCAGGTGCGGCAGGGCCAGCGCCAGCGAGGTGAAATCGTTGATGGCCACCAGCGTCGCCAGTTCCAGCGCCTGGCGCATGGCTTCGATCGAGAACGCCCAGTTGTGGTTGGTCAGCTTGACGTGGTCACCTGTGACCGGGTTGGCCAGGCCGATGGCGGCATGCCGCGGCCGCGCCTCCTGCGCCAGCGTGGACAGATACTGGCGCATCGCGGCTTCGAGCGAGGCGTGGTCGGCCACCTTGTAGGCCGTGACCTCGCCAATGCGCATCGGCGAGGTTTCGAGGGCAAAGCGAACGTTGGTGCCGCCTACATCGGCCAGCAAACGCGGATAGGACATGGCAGTAGCGGTGGCAGTTGCAGTGTCGCGGGTCATCGGGCCTCGGTGCGGAAGATGTCCACGCCGCGCCGGTGGCGGGCCAGCACCACGCTCACCGGCAACGCCGGCGTGGGGGCTTCCAGCGCCCGCGCCAGCACGGCGCCTTTTTTCTCGCCCGTGATGGCCAGGAACGTCCGTTCGGCGGCCAGCAGCGCGGCCAGGTTCAGCGTCACGCGCGCGTGCGGCGCCATGGACGGATGCGTGACGATGTAGCCCGGCTCCGGTGCCGAGAGGGCGGTCTGCAGCTCGGGCGCGTCCGGGAACAGCGAGGCGGTATGGCCGTCCTCGCCCATGCCCAGCACCACCACGTCGGGCTGCTGGAACGAGGCGTTGAGCCGCTGCACCGCGCGCAGCGGCTCGGCGGCCTCGGCATCGTCGCGGATCAGCGGCACCCAGCCGGCCACGCCCGCGCCCTCGCGCAGCAGGTGGCTGCGCACCATCGCGCCATTGCTGTCGGCGTGGTCGGGCGGCACCGCGCGCTCGTCCACCAGCGTCACGGTCACGGCCTCCCAGCGGATCGGGCGATAGCGCAGCCGCTCGAACATCGGCACCGGCGACTTCCCGCCCGACACCGCCAGCACGGCCCAGCCGCGCGCCTTGATGACCAGGTCCAGCGCATGGCTCACGGAAATGGCCAGCGATTCGGCCTGGTCCATCACGGTGGCGTGTTCGAACTCGCGCATGGCGGGGCTCCTTTCAGCGGTGGGGACAGTGGACGGGCAGCGTCAGACTTCCTCGTGCCAGAGCGCGCCGTCGCGCGACATCAGCGCCGTGGACGCGGCCGGGCCCCAGGTGCCCGCCGTGTAGGCCTTGGGCGGCACGGTACTGGCATCCCAGGTGTCGATGATCGGCTCCACCCAGCGCCACGCCTGCACCTGCTCGTCGCGGCGCACGAACAGGCCCAGGCGGCCGCGAATCACGTCCAGCAGCAGGCGCTCGTAGGCGCCGGCGCGGCGCGTCTTGAACGAGTTGGCGAAGTCGAGGTCGAGCGAGGTGGGCGTAAGCTCCAGCGTGTCGCCCGCCTGCTTGACCAGGAAATACAGGCGGATGCTCTCTTCGGGCTGCAGCCGGATCACCAGCCGGTTCTGCGGCGACAACCCCAGCGGCTTGGGGAAGATGGCGTGCGGTACGTCGCGGAAATGCACGACGATCTCGGCCACGCGCGACTGCATGCGCTTGCCCGTGCGCAGGTAGAACGGCACGCCCTCCCAGCGCCAGTTCGCAATCTCGGCCTTGATGGCAACGAAGGTCTCGGTACGGCTGTCCGCCGCGATGCCCTGCTCCTCCAGGTAGCCCACCACCGGCTTGCCGGCGATGGCGCCCGACCGATACTGGCCACGCACCGTCTTCTCGGCCACATCCTGCGGCTGGATCGGCTTGAGCGCCTTGAGGATCTTGATCTTCTCGTCGCGGATGGCGTCTTCGCTCAGGCTGGCGGGCGGCTCCATCGCCACCATGCACAGCAGTTGCAACAGGTGGTTCTGCACCATGTCGCGCAGCGCGCCGGTGCGGTCGTAGAAATCGCCGCGCGTCTCCACGCCCAGTTCCTCGGCAATCGTGATCTGCACGTCCTGCACCCACTCGCGCCGCCACAGCGGTTCGAACAGCGCGTTGCCGAAGCGGATCGCCATCAGGTTCTGGACCGACTCCTTGCCCAGGTAGTGATCGATCCGGTAGATCTGGTCTTCCGCGAAGTACTGCGCCACGGCCGCGTTGATGGCCTCGGACGAGTCCAGGTCGTGCCCAAGCGGCTTCTCCAGCACCACGCGCACGTTGGGCGTGTTCAGCCCGGTGCGCGCCAGCTGTTCGCAGATCGGCACGAAGATGTGCGGCGCGGTGGCCAGGTAGCACACCACCACCTCGGGCTTGCGGGCCAGCACTTTCTCGGCCAGCGCGTCGAAGTGGGCCGGCTGGCGCGCGTCGGCCTGCACATAGCAGATGCGTTCCAGGAACGACGCCCAGGCCTCGGGCGGGGCGTGTTCCAGCCCCGGCCGCACGGTCTCTTCCAGCGTCGCCTTGTATTGCTCGGTGGTCTGCGCATGGCTGCCGGTGGCCAGGATGCGCGCCGCCGGATGCAGCACGCCACAGCGGTGTGCGTCGAAAAGGGACGGCAGCAGCTTGCGCCGCGCCAGGTCTCCGGTGCCGCCAAACAGCACCATGTCGAAATCGGGCATGCTCACCCTGAACTCCTTTGCGGGGATGGGGCGCCCCGACAACTACTGAGTGCCGCCGGGCGGCGCTTTGGTTCCAGTGATGTTACGTCACTCGTCGCGGCTTGGACAGGCATGGTGGGCCGCCAGGCGGAATTAGCGTACCCGTTTCTGCGTGCCAGGGCCGCATCCCCACCGTGACGCCGCCGCGTGACGTGGCCGTGACCGGCGCGCCGGCGGAACATCCCGGCCGCCGATCGATCCCACCTCCTGATAGCCAATGGCGATGACGCCGCGCGGCGCCGGTGGCGTCGTGCATTTTCGGCTACGCTGAGAAGCGCCCTTTCAGGAGATCCCCATGACCCGGCACCCCGTACTGGAGAAGGTCACGGCCCGCATCGTGGCCCGCAGCGCCCCCACCCGGCAGGCTTACCTGGACCGTACCCGCGCCATGGCGGGACAGAAGGTGGAGCGCGCCAACATCTCGTGCACCAACCTGGCCCATGCCGTGGCGGCCATGCCCGACGAGGCCAAGATCCGCCTGAAGGCCCAGGAGCGGCCCAACCTCGCCATCGTCTCGGCCTACAACGACATGCTCTCGGCCCACCAGCCGCTGCAGGCCTATCCGCAATGGATCAAGGAAGCCGCGCTGGAGGCCGGCGGCACCGCGCAGTTCGCCGGCGGCACCCCGGCGATGTGCGACGGCGTGACGCAAGGCCAGGACGGCATGGACCTCTCGCTGTTCTCGCGCGACGTGATCGCCATGGCCACCGCCGTGGCGCTGTCGCACCAGATGTTCGACGGCGTGCTGTGCCTGGGCGTGTGCGACAAGATCGTGCCGGGCCTGGTCATGGGCGCGCTGTCGTTCGGCCATCTGCCGGCCGTATTCGTGCCCGGCGGCCCGATGACCACGGGCATGAGCAACGACGAGAAGGCCCATGTCCGCCAGCTCTTCGCCGAAGGCAAGATTGACCGCGCGGGGCTGCTCGAAGCCGAGTCGAAGTCCTACCACGGCCCCGGCACCTGCACGTTCTACGGCACGGCCAACTCGAACCAGATGCTGATGGAAATCATGGGCCTGCACCTGCCGGGCACCGCTTTCATCAATCCGAATACCCCGCTGCGCGAGGCGTTGACGCGCGAATCGGCGCGGCACGCGCTGCGCCTGGTGCACGGTGGCGAGCGCTATACCCCCATCGCCGAGGTGCTGGACGAACGCGCGTTCGTCAACGGCATCGTGGGCCTGGTGGCCACTGGCGGCTCCACCAATCACACGCTCCACCTGATCGCCATGGCGCGCGTGGCGGGCATCCAGCTGACCTGGGACGACTTCCACGAGTTGTCCGCCAGCGTGCCGCTGCTGGCGCGTGTGTATCCGAACGGCAAGGCCGACGTGAACCAGTTCCAGGCGGCGGGCGGCTTGTCGCTGGTGATCCGGGGGCTGCTGTCGCTGGGGCTGCTGCATGACGACGTGACCACCATCGTCGGCCGTGGGTTGGCCGACTACACGCGCGAGCCAGGGCTGCGCGAGGGCAAGCTGACGTGGGTGGACGGCCCGGAACAGTCGCTCGACGACACCATCGTCCGCGGCGCCAAGAGCCCGTTCGCGCCGGACGGCGGCATCAAGCTGCTGGATGGCAAGCTGGGGCGCTGCGTGATCAAGACGTCGGCCGTCAAACCCGAGCATCAGGTGGTGGAGGCGCCGGCCATCGTGTTCCAGCACCAGGACGACGTGCTGACCGCGTTCAAGCGCGGCGAACTGGAGCGCGACTTCGTGGCCGTGCTGCCGTGGCAGGGGCCATCGGCCTGCGGCATGCCCGAGCTGCACAAGCTCACGCCCACGCTGACGCTGCTGCAGGACCGCGGCTTCCACGTGGCGCTAGTCACCGACGGACGCATGTCGGGCGCTTCGGGCAAGGTGCCCGCCGCCATCCACGTATGCCCCGAGGCCCTGTCTGGCGGCGCCATCGGCAAGGTACGCACCGGCGACATCGTCCGCGTGGACGCGCCAGCCGGCGTGCTGACCGTGCTGGTGGACGACGCCACCTGGGCCGCACGCAAGATCGAAGTGCCCGACCTCACCGCCAACCGCCACGGCGTGGGCCGAGACCTGTTCGGCGGCTTCCGCAAGCATGTGGGCACGGCTGAGACGGGGGCTTGTTCGCTGTTCGGGGAGGAAGGGTGACGCGTTTAGCGCGGTCTTAGGCTTATCCCTCTGCCCCCTCGGTTTTGCTCCCCTCTCCCACTTGTGGGAGAGGGGTCGGGGGAGAGGGTGCAGTGGCGCTGCTTGCCGGCATGCTCAATTTGAACCGCCGCGCCCTCTCCCCCAGCCCCTCTCCCGCCTGTTCAGACCGGACACATAGGTGACAGGTGTGCGAGGACATGGTTGACACTTCCGGACGGTTCGTCCGTCCGGAGGTTCACCAATGCCTTGGAACACGAGAGACACCATGAGCCTGCGTTTGGAATT